>SR_TP_S13solDRAFT_1000019_pt1 | contig 122061 bp, 116 predicted proteins | sample SodReaTP_S13sol_FD_11159 | JGI IMG/M metagenome (IMG submission 11159) | reverse complement strand
CCGGACTTACCCCGCCAACGCAGCCACCACTGCCAACCCGCCACGATGAGCAGCACGGGCAATGCATTTCCCAGCAACGCCACCAGGCCTACCCAGAAGGGTGAGAGGCCCATCGCCACCCCAATGGGAATCACGATCAGTAACTCGAGCCACGGCGTTGCGGCCATCACGAAGATGACCACGTACTGCCAGAGGGCCTCCAACAGCGACATTACCGGTCCCTGCCCGCTATCTGTGGAGGCTCCCCGGTGAGCACCCAGGAGGCCAGGGCTGCATAGAGCTGTCCCAGGTACTCGGCTGCATCATGTTCCGTCCGCTGCGCGGGCTCCAGGGGGGCGTCCCCCCGGGGCAGGCGATCCCGGGCGGCATCCAGCAACCCGCCGATCTCATCGGCCCGGGTCCGGTAGAAGACCTCGGCATGCTCCCGTGGGCCATCCAGCACCTCTTCGACTGCGCGCGCCATCCGGCGAAGCGCTTCAGTGTTGTCTGACATCAATAAACCCTGCTCGCTGCTGTGGTAAAAAGGGGCCGTTGGGTGGATGCCCGCAATGCTCAACTTCGGCAAGCCATCGCCGATAACAGCTGTAACGGGTAGGCAGTTACCCGGATAAAGCCAGGCCCAATACAACTTCAATAATACCAATCCTGTGCTCCCCGGGGCATACAGGAAAGATGCCGCCAATGACAGACAATCTGAGCCTCCGCCAACGCCTGATCAAGCTGAACATCAAGCAGAAGCTCGTCCTCCTGGTGCTGACTACCAGCATCATTCCCCTATCGCTGATGGGCGGCTTCACGTTCCATCTGATGAAGGGGCAGCTACAGAGCCAGCTGGAGGGGACGCTCGTTGATATGAGCAGCGAGGCCAGTGCCCGAACCGATGACTACCTGCTCCAGGTGGGCGACAAGGCGCGGGTGGTAGCGGAGGACCGCCGGATTGCGATTGGCGGCGGTGCCGTGGCGGAGGATCTACTGGAGCAGTNCCGCGATCTCTTCCCCGAATTCGACTGGATAGGGGTCATCGATGCGCAGGGTGCGGCCCGGGCCACGGCCGGCGAGATCATCGGGACACCGGCTCCCGAAGAGCAGCAAGGGCGCTGGGCCGACGCCCTCGACAGTGGCCCCACCGTGGTCGGCCCGGGAGCCGAAGACGGCGTGCCACGCGCCCTGACCCTGCTCCACCCGATTGACCGGGGCAGCCAACGGGAAGCGCTGTGGATCGCTGCACAAATGGACATGGCACTGCTGGATGAGCGCATTGGCGGCGTGCGTATTGGCGAATCCGGGCGCGCCNCGCTATTCGACGCCGCCGGCCGGCTCCTCGCCCATGAGGACAGTGACCGGACCGGTTACGACATGAGCCACTACGCCATCATGGGCCCACCGCTGGAAAAGGGCGAGGGCCACCCGGGGGCGGTATTCACCAGCGGCGACGGCGAGGAGAAATGGGGCCTCACCGTGATGCTCGAGGGTTTCAACGACCGCTTCGGTGCAAATTGGGGGCTGATCCTCGACCAGACCACCGACGAGATCTATGCGCCGGTCACACTGCTCTGGTGGATGCTGTGGGTTCTCTGGGTGATCGCCTTCCTGGTCACGCTTGCCTTCGGACTCTACTACGCCGGCCTGATCGCCAACCCGCTACGCCACCTGTCCGCGGGGCTGAATAACATCGCTTCTGGCGACGCCGACCTCACGCGGCGACTTGAGGTGGAAAGCCGAGATGAGATCGGGCAGACGGCGGCGGCTTTCAACGCCGTCATGGACCGGCTGCATGAACTGGTCAGCAAGACCGCCCGGTCCGCCCACCAACTCGCATCCGCCACCACCGACATGATGGCCGCCAGCGCACGCACGGGCGACGCCATGGCCACCCAACGCAGCGAGGTGGAACAGGTGGCCACCGCCATGAACGAGATGACAGCCACCGTCCAGGAGGTGGCGCGGAACACCCAACAGGCAGCGGATAGCGCCCACCGGGCGAGCAATCAGGCGGGAGAGGGCCGGCAAATGATGGCCCGCGCCATTGACAGCAACCGCACTCTGGCCGAGGACGTGCGCGATGCCAGCGGCGTGATGGCGCAATTAAAGGAAGACAGCGACAACATCGGCCCCATCCTGCAGGTCATCACCGAGATCGCGGAGCAGACCAACCTGTTGGCCCTCAATGCGGCAATCGAAGCCGCCCGCGCCGGCGAGCAGGGGCGTGGATTTGCCGTGGTAGCCGGCGAGGTCCGCAACCTCGCCCACCGGACCAACGAGTCCACCACGCAGATTCAGGACATTATTGAGCAGTTGCAGACGCGCGCCGAGCGGGCCGAAGCGGTAATGCAGCGCGGCCAACGCCAGGCCGAAGACAGTGTGCACCAGGCGGCGACCACGGGCGAAACCCTCGAACAGGTGGCCGCTCAGATCACCGGCATCAATGACATGAACGCCCAGATTGCCAGCGCGGCGGAGGAGCAGAGCGCCGTGGCCGAGGACGTGAACCGCAGTATCCACACCATCAACGACATCTCCAGCCGCAACGCGCGCGGCTCGGAGGAAATCCGCGCGGCAGCGGAAAACCTCAACAAGCTGGCCGAGGAACTGGAACAGATGGTGCGAGTCTTTAAGGTCTGACCCGCCCTGGTGGGAGCCGGTCAGTCGTCAGAGGCCACCGGCTTCCAGATACGGACCTGCTCGCCCTCCCAGTTGGCCTGCTCGCGCAACGTCCGGTAACTCTCCTCGATACCGGAAGGACCAGCCTGGCGCTGCACCGAGAGCACGGTGTTCACCGGGTGGGCGCAAAGGCTGGCCGCGTACTCCACCTCTTCGCGGGCGTAGGGCAGAGCCTCTGACATCCCGGGCGCGCCGTAGGCCTCGACCAGGTGGTGCGCCACCCGCTCTATCACCGTCTTGTAGGCGGCATCCTCGATCTCCGCCACCACCACCAATGTGGACCATCCGAAGCTCTCGGTACCGAGGAAGCCATTCAGAAAGGCCTGACGATGGCCCCCGGTCCAGGTGGCAGGATCCTGCTCGGCAAAACGGAAGACGAAGGCGCCGGGTACCGCCCACTCCCCCACGCGCGCCGCCACGGGGTATACGTGGTCGTCCGTATCATCTAACCGAAAGGTTCGTATCAACTTGCGGGTCATGGGCTCCGGGTAGTTTGCTCGACTGGCATAAAAACGCCGGAACCGCCATGCAGGTCGGCTCCGGCGCCCAGTATCCGGCCCTCCCTGGCCGTGCGGCACGGCCCGTCAGGCCGTGGGCTTCTGCCCGGGCACGGTTTCGGACTGGGCGGCTGCCTGCCCCCCTTCCTCGGCCGGCTCGGGCTTCACACCCTGCTGGATCAGCTCCTCGTACCAGAGGTCATGGTGCTGCTTGGCCCAGGCGGTGTCCACCCGGCCCTTGGCCATACCCTCGAACGCCCCCTCGGTACCCAGGGTACCGATGTAGATATGCCCGAAGGCAAAGGCGATCCAGAACATGGCGACCACGGCGTGAAGGATATGGGACCAGGCCATGATCTCCCGGGTCTGCCCCCAGTTGGGGAAATCCAGGATAAACCCGGTGACCACGACGATGGAGCCCATGATCACTACACCCATCCAGTACCAGACCTTCTCACCACCATTGAGCTTGCCGGCCGAGGGGTGCCCCTTGGTGAGCAGGCCGCCGCCCGAGGCGAACCACCTGAGGTCGGTTTTGGTCGGGATGTTGTGGCGGACCCACATCAGGATCATCACCAACAGCGCGACGCCAAAGGCCGGGCCCAGGAAGTTGTGCACATACATCGCTGCCTGGGCATAGCCGGCGAACCCGCCATGACCGAGCAGAGGAATGAGCACATGTCGCCCGAAGAGCAACGACAACCCGGTGATCGCCAGGATGATGAAGCTGATGGCCACGAACCAGTGCACGGAACGCTCGAAAGCGCTCCACCGCGGCACGGTCATGCCCGACCGTCCCCCATCCAGCTTGATCCGGCCCCTGATCAGGAAGAACAGCCCGATGGCCCCCAGAGAGAGTGCCATCACCCAGCTCCCGACCTCTTTTACCGGACCATTACGCAACTGTCGCCAGTTCTCGCCGATATTGGAGATCAACTGGTTGGTCACGTAAGGCCCGCTGGCCGTGGTGAACCCCTCCCCGTCGGCCCGGGCGTAGCGCCAGGTGTCCGAGCGGGGATTGGTAGCCCGTTCCTCCGAGAAACGCTCGCCTGCGGGTTGCGCCTCCGCGCCGGGCGTGACCAGGTAGGCCCCCAGTGGCAGCGCCATGGAGAGCACCAGCACCAGGCAGAAGCTCCAGAACATGGACTTCTTGCGCCGGGCCAGCCGCTCCTGGGCTGTGCGTGTATCTGTGGACATAATCAACCCTCCACGCCTCAGCGGTCGGTATGAGCCCGAGTGGCCCGCTCGCGCAAGGCCTCAGCTCGTTCCTCCGAGCCCTCTTTCAGCTCGTCATCACCGCCCTTGTAGACACCCGGCTCGTAGTAGGTGACCTCGCCCGAGCAGGCGGTCAACAGACCGCCGCTCAGGAGCAGTGCCGCTACCAGCGACAGGGGGCGCTTGAAACCCGATCTTCGGGTCTGCCTTTCACCACTATGCATCATCAGTATCACGCCTCCTGTCCGTAGGCCGCCTGCCAGCCCCAGGTCTGGGGCCGCCCGCCGCGCTTGATCAGACGCTTGCGGTAGATGTCGGAAAGAATGTTGCCGTCACCGGCGATGAGCGCCTTGGTGGAGCACATCTCGGCACAGAGCGGCAACTTGCCTTCCTCCAGACGGTTGGTGCCGTACTTGACCTGCTCCGCCTCGGAGTGAGCGGGTTCCGGGCCACCGGCACAATAGGTGCACTTGTCCATTTTGCCGCGCACACCGAAAGCGGTCTGCTGCGGGTACTGCGGGGCGCCAAAGGGGCAGGCGTAGAAGCAGTAGCCACAGCCGATGCAGAGGTCCTTGTCGTGCAGGACCACGCCGTCGTCGGTGGTGTAGAAGCAGTCCACGGGGCAGACCGCGGCACAGGGTGCGTCGGTGCAGTGCATGCACGCCACCGACACGGCCTTCTCGCCGGGAACGCCATCGTCCATGACGATGACGCGCCGACGGTTGATGCCCCACGGGACCTCGTGTTCGTTCTTGCAAGCGGTGACGCAGGCCTGGCACTCGATGCAGCGCTCGGCGTCACATAGGAATTTCATTCTCGCCATGATGGCAGTCTCCTCTCTTTATCCGATGTGTCAGGCCGGGACCACGCGGCACAGAGTGGTCTTGGTCTCCTGCATCATGGTGACCGCGTCATACCCGTAGGTGGTGGCCGTGTTGTTCATCTCGCCACGCACGTAGGGCGCCGAACCCTCCGGGTATTTGTCGAGCAGGTCCTCACCCTGGTAGTGACCGGCAAAGTGGAACGGCGTGAATACCGTCCCGGAGGCCACGCGGCGGGTAACCAGCGCCTTGACCCGGATTCGGCCACCCTCGGGGCCCTCCAGCCAGACCCACTCGTTGTTGCGCACGCCGGCGTTGTTGGCGTCGCGCGGGTTGATCTCGACGAACATCTCCTGCTTGAGCTCGGCGAGCCAGGGGTTGGAACGGGTCTCTTCGCCGCCACCCTCGTACTCCACCAGACGACCGCTGGTGTGGATCAGCGGGTAGTCGTCGGAGTAATCCGTGGCCTGCACGGACTCCCACCGGGTGGGCAGGCGGTAGAAGGCCTTGCGGTCCTCGTAGGTCGGGTAGTCCTCGACCAGGTCGTACCGCGGGGTATACAGCGGCTCGCGATGCTTCGGCACCGGGTCCGGGAAGTTCCAGACGACCGCGCGGGCCTTGCCGTTACCGAAGGGCATGCAGCCGTGCTTCAATGCCACCCGGATGATCCCGCCGGATACATCGGTGTGCCAGGCCTTGCCGTCGGCCTTCTCCTTTTCCTCATCGGTGAGTTCATCCCACCAGCCCAGCTGCTTGAGCAGGTCGGAATCGAAGGGTGGGTGCCCGGCCTCCAGTTCCTGCCCCTTGGGCCAGGAGCCTTCCGCCAGCAGGGTCTCACCCTCGCGCTCGGTGCCCCAGTTGACGCGGAAGTTACCGCCCCCCTCCATGACGTGCTCGTTGGTGTCATAAAGAATGTGCGTACCGGGGTGCTTGATCTCGGCGGTCCCCCAGCAGGGCCACGGCAGGCCGTAGAACTCCCCATCACAGGGACCACCCTCGGCCTTGAGCGACACCACGTCGAAGGTGTGCTGGTTTTCCATGTGCTCCTTGAGGCGCTCGGGGCTCTGGCCGGTATAGCCGATGGTCCAGGTGCCCTGGTTGATCTCGCGCAGCACGTCCTCCACCACCGGCTCAGTGCCTTCCACGCTGATGTTCTTGAACATCTCGTCTGCAAAGCCCAGTTTGCGGGCCAGCAGGTAGGCGATCTCGTGGTCGGGCTTCCCTTCAAACAGCGGCTCGATGACCTTCTCACGCCACTGCAACGAACGGTTGGACGCGGTGGCCGAACCACGGGTCTCGAACTGGGTGCAGGCCGGCAACAGGTAGGTGTCGTCCTGGCGGTCGTGCAGCACCGCAGCAGCCGACGGATAGGGGTCAATGATGACCAGCAGGTCCAGGGCCTCCATCGCCTCTTTCATCTCGGGCTGACGGGTCTGGCTGTTGCTGTTGTGGCCCCCCATCATCACCGCACGAAGGCGATCCTTCTGGGTGATGTTATCCGGGTCCTCCAGCACGCCGTCGATCCAGCGCGACACGGTGATGCCCGGAGTTTCCATCGGCTTGAGCGTGCCACCCTGACCGTCGTCATACTCTGCCTGGTCAAACCGGCTTGCGAGCCAGTCATAATCCACATCCCAGACGCCACACCAGTGCTTCCAGCCCGCCTCATTGATCGGGTAGTAGCCCGGAAGGTTGTCCGGGTTCGGGCCGACGTCCGTCGCGCCCTGCACGTTGTCGTGGCCGCGGAAGATGTTGGCGCCGCCGCCGGAGACACCCACGTTGCCGGTAGCCAGCAGCAGGCAGTTGTACGCGCGAACGTAGTTGCTGCCGATGGTGTGCTGGGTACCGCCCATGCACCAGATGAAGGTCATGGGGCTGTTCTCGTGGATAATCTTCGCCACTTCATAGAGGGCATCGGGCCCGACGCCGGAGACACGCTCCACCTCGTCCGGGGTCCACTTGGTCATGACCTCTTCCTTGATCTCGTCCATCGCCCAGACACGACTGTCGATGAACTCCTGGTCCTCCCAGCCGTTATCGAAGACGTGGTAGAGGATGCCGAAGATCAGCGCCACGTCGGTGCCGGAGCGCGGGCGAACGAAGACGTCAGCGTGGGCCGCGGTGCGGGTAAACCGCGGGTCCATCACCACCATCTTGGCGCCGTTCTCCTTGCCGCGCAGGATCATCTGCATGGCCACCGGGTGGGCCTCTGCGGCGTTGGAGCCGCACATCACGATGCTGCCCGCCTTGGTGATGTCGTTGTAGGAGTTGGTCATGGCGCCGTAACCCCAGGTGTTCGCAACGCCGGCCACGGTCGTGGAGTGGCAGATACGCGCCTGGTGGTCACAGTTGTTGGAGCCCCAGAAGGCGGCGAACTTGCGCTGCAGGTAGGCCCCTTCGTTGCTGGCTTTGGAGGAGCCGGCAAACCAGACCGAATCCGGCCCGGACTCCTCGCGGATCTGCAGCAGCTTGTCGCCGATCTCGTCGATGGCCTGATCCCAGCTGATGCGCTCCCAGTTGCCGTTGACCTTCTTCAACGGGTACTTGGTACGGCGCCCGGAGTGGCCATGGTTGCGCAGGGCGGCACCCTTGGCGCAGTGGGCCCCCAGGTTGATGGGGCTGTCGAAGTTGGGCTCCTGCCCCACCCAGACGCCGTTCTGCACCTCGGCGATCACGCCGCAGCCCACGGAACAGTGGGTGCAGACGGTCTTTACGAGCTGCACGTCTGCATTCGGGTCGAAGCGCGCACGGTCATCCGACGCTTTGGCCTTCTTGACCATTCGGGGGTGCAGCATGGCGCTGGCAGCGGCGGTGCCACCAACTGCCAGGCCCGTGCCGCGCAGGAAAGTTCTGCGATCCACGGCCCGACCCAGAAAGCCCCCGACTGCGGTGGCCGCGGAGCTGCCTGTCTTCTTGACCAGTTTCATGGTGTTCTCCTCCAGATGCGGACCCATGCCCGCGCCTTCATATCCAAGGTCTCGTTCATCCAGTCACTCAAAATTCGGCCTTGCGGTAATAGTCCTGGATGTGTGCCGTCTCGTGGTACCCGCGCTTTTCAACGGAACGGGTCTCCGGCTCAGCCTCCGGCTCAATGGCCAGGGCCTGCCCGCCGGTCATGCCGACACCGACGGCAGCGCCACCCACGGCCATGGTCTTCATGAACTGGCGACGATCCTGACGGACTCCGGACTCTTTTTCTGAATGTTTCATGCTGCTACCTCCGAAGCGTACTCAAGTGAAGCTCAATGGCTTCAAGGACTTGCCTGCTTATCAAACAAGCATAGACAAATAACGGCGTTCCACTGCCAAAAAGCGTTCACCAAACAGCCCTACCGCCCGGTAATCCCTCGCGGTCTTGGCGTGCTGCATGTCGGTGAACAGGTCTCCGATCCAGGGGTCCAGGTGCTCTTGGAAGAACGCGCGCTGTTGCTCAAAGCTCAGTTCTTCGTCCAGCACCACCTGGCCCATCACTTCACACAGCGCCCCGGCGTGATCCTCCGGTTCGCTGATCCCCTCCTGGCGCTCGTAGCCCAACATCCGAAGGGCCTGGCGAGCACGCACCAGCGGTTTTTCCATCAGGGCACCGCTGATATACCAGGACGCGTAGGGGGTCAGTTCCCCTTCCGGGGCGCCGACAAACAGTGCCTCGTACTCCCGACGCAGGCGGGCCGGCTCTGCGCCCTCCGCCATCTGCTGAAGCGCGCGCCATCCCTCAGCCATATCATCATCCGCAGGGTCCGCGGCAATGCCCCGCAGGGCTTCCAACACCTGGTCATCGGGCGGCCCTGCCAACAGTGCCCCCAACAGCGACCAGGCCCCGGCCCGCAGTTGATCCTCGTCGGTGATCTGCCGTGGTGTCTGCGGCGCAGTGGCATTGATGGTTTCCATGCTCATTGCTCACCCCCCGCCTGGTACTCTGCCTTGAACATGTCCTTTACCCGGCAGTCGCCGCACATGCGCAGGCGCCGACGCTGTGCCTCGTCCTGAAACATACGGTGGCCTTCCAGGTTCTCCAGCATGCGCTCGATGACGCTGCGGGTCCCGAACGGGGTACCGCAGGACTCACAGCAAAACGGCTCCTCTTCATTGAGAATGCGCGGCTGCCGGCGCTCGCTCTCGGCGTAGAGGTACCGCGGCTCCAGGGTGATCGCATCCTCCGGGCAAGCCTGTTCACACAGGCCGCACTGGACGCACTGGTCCTCTACGAAACGCAACTGGGGCGCCTCGGGGTTGTCGAGCAACGCGCGGGTGGGGCAGACCTGCGGGCAGGCCATGCACAGCGTGCAGGCCTCTGCGTCCACCAGCACCTGCCCGAACGGGGCACCCTCACGCAGCGCCACCGCCGGCGGGGGCGTATCCGGCGCCTCGGCCAGCAGGTGCTCCAGGGCCAGGCGCAACGTGCTGCGCTTCTCATCGAAGGTCTCGAAACCGGCGGGGCGGATCTGCGGGCTGTTCAGTGGCGCCCGGAGCGCCACCAGCAGGGCCTCGGGACCCGCAGGCTGCAGCCACTCCACGGCCTGTCGCGGATAACCCATGCCGCCCAGGATCGCCCGGGCATGGCCCAGCTCTTCCCGCATCGCCTTGACCACCCGCGGCGGCGTTTCCTGGTGCCCAAGGAGACAGACTTGGGCCGCGCCGTAGGCAAGGGGGGCCAGCCAGGCGTCGGCGCCCAGCGAACCCACCTCCTCCACCGCCACGGGCAATACATGCTCGGGCAGGCCAGGCAAGGCATCCTTTAGCAGCGCACTGCCCGCTTCACGGTCATGGAACAGCAGCACCGGCTTTTCCCCACCCTGCTCACGGTATTGCTGCAGCATCCGCCGCACACCGCGCAGCAGGTCACGAAGCGAGGGGTAGGCATAAGTCATGGCGCCGGTGGGGCAGCTACTCACGCAGACCCCGACGCCTTGGCAGAGATAGGGGTCGACCTCCACCTGATCGCCGAGTGATTGAATGGCTCCGGTGGTACAGCCGTCCAGGCAACGGGTGCAGCCGGAGAGGCCACTGTTCCCGTGCGCACAAATGTCCGGGTCGTAGTTGAAGAACTTGGGCTTTTCGAACTCGCCCCCCATATCCGGGAGCTCTTCCAACGCCCTGGTGCGCCAATGCGCACCGCGCGCCACGGGGTAGTAACCGAAGGGCGGCGTCTGGAACCCGAGCAAAGGCTGCTCGCTGAAATCAACCACCAGATCGAAATGCGGGCGCGGCAGCCCGGCGAGCTCCGCCACATCCAATTGCTTATCGCCGGCCCCTGAGATGGCTGCGGCATAATGCCCCAGGTACCCGGCCAATTGTGACACTTTGCCACATACCATTCGGGCCCCGCGGGGCTTACCCCCGGCCGGCTGGCCGTCAGTGACAAGCACCGTGGCAGGGACACCGTCGTCGAGTTCCTCGACGAACGGCAGTGCCTGCTCCCCCGGCCCAATCACCAGCACTTCACCCCGTGACTGGTACGAAACCAGTGACGTAGGCGACTGTTCCGTAGATAAAAAGGCCTGAAGGGCCGAGCCTCGTGCCCGCCCGTCCGGGGTCTCTGCTGACAGGTCCTCTAACCAGTTGGCTTCTGCCGTCGTCATCGCATCCTCTTGACCCTTACGATTACCAGGCCGCACCGCCGGGCAACCTTGAAACTGATAAAGTTATAAGCAACGCCTATGCCAGGATAAGCGTTGCCCTATCAGACCCCGGGCTCCCGGGGTGTCGCCTGGCCGTCCACCGCAGCGCTGTCGTCGCCGGTCGATGTCCCGTCCCCGGCCGTTTCGTCGCCGGCGCCGGCTGTCACGGGCTCCTGTTCGCCCTCCGCCTCCACCACGGCATCCCGCGCCTTCTCGGCCAGGCGTTCAGCCTCACGGGCCAATGCGCGCTTCATGTCCTGGGGCACCACATCTCCGAGCGGCTCGAAGTTGCGATAGTCACCGGAATACTCCGCGCAAAGGCACGTCTTGTTGTACTTGGGCAGATGGAACAGCTTCGCCAATGCCTTGTTGCGCAATGCCCGGCTGATGTTCGGCGCCAGGAACGCGCTGAAATCGGCCTCCTCCCCCAGGCTCTCCAGTGGCGGCAGATCCTCGTCCGTAAGCTCGGAATAGAGCTTGCCGGTACGCGGGTCGCGCCGCTCCTGCTCCGCGGCCAGGGATGCGGCTTCTTCGCGCTCGCCCCCCGGCTGGACCGCTGTCGGGCTCAGGTCGTCCTGCTCGGGTGCCTCAACCGCCTCACCGCGCTGCACTTGCTGTTTGCGGCGCGCCCAGCGACTTAACAGCCCCGACTCTGCCACCTGGTCTCCGCGTTCACTCATCACTGTCCTCCTTTTCTGCCCCACTGCTCTTCGGGGTCGGTCCGACGCTTTTTCTTGCCGCCCTTTCGCCTGGGCTTGTAGTTGTCAAGCACGAACCGTTCCAGCCACCGGTACACCTCAGGCGGCATGCCCGTCCGGAGTACCTCTTCGGCGCCGGAACGCAGGTCGGTCGCATCCGAGCCCTGGGCCTCTTCCGGACTGACGGTCACCATTCGGGGCACCGGTACCCCTTCGGCATCGCGGCCACAGACGACAAACAAGGCGGGCGCATCGTCATTGATGTTCAACGCATAATCGTCCACGTACCGCATCCGCAGCCGAAGGTGCAGCCCGGTCCACAGCCATAACTCAGAATCCTCGGCCTGCCGCAGCGGCGCGCGCTGCACCCGGTCACTGGCAAAGCGCTTCCCCACCACGGCCCCGTTCAATTCCCAACGCCCCCCGGTCAGCGCCATAATCACGCCCACCGGCAGCCGGGTCGTCGCATCGAACCCACCCTCGTTCGCGCTCTGGTTTGTCTCTTGCATGGTTCTCTGAAGTGCTCCTTTCTGACTCAACCAAGGCCACCGTGTCAGGCAGCCAAAACAGGCAATCACTCTATCCCTTCAGGATAGGCTACCTACCCAGAATGGTCATGCTGCGGTTCGGAAACGGCATTGCACAAGGGGTTCAATCAATTGATACCCCGGAAGCTTTGGGCGATACTGCGGCCAGACGCCGAGACACGCCCGGTAACCTTTGAGGGCACAAGCACTTGAGGATGGGATTCATGACCAGCGAGAGCCAGCTGATCGACCGCTTCGGACGCCGGGTCACCTACGTGCGCATATCGGTCACCGACCGGTGTGACTTCCGGTGCGTATACTGCATGAGCGAGGACATGCAGTTCCTGCCCAAGGCCCAGATCCTCACCCTGGAGGAGCTGGCTACCCTGGGCCGGGCCTTCACCGAACTCGGTGTCGGGAAAATCCGTATCACCGGGGGTGAGCCACTGGTGCGCAGCAACGTCATGGGGCTGTTTGAGGAGCTTGGGCAGCTACCCGGTCTGCGTGAACTGGTGATGACCACCAACGGCTCGCAACTCACCCGCTACGCCGACGACCTCCGCCGGGCGGGCGTTCGACGCCTGAACATCAGCCTCGACAGCCTGGACCCGGACCGCTTCCACCGGATCACCCGCACCGGCAAGCTCGACAAGGTGCTGGACGGCATCGAGGCGGCCCGCGAGGCTGGTTTCGAGGGGATTAAGATCAACACGGTGGCCATGAAAAACCGCAACGATGACGAAATCATCGATCTGGTGGATTACGTCGTCGAGCGGGGCCTGGATATCAGCTTCATCGAGGAGATGCCGCTGGGCGAGATCGACGATCACGATCGTGCCGAGGTCTACATGTCCAGCGATGAAGTGCGAGAGCGCATCGCCACCCGCTATGAACTGGTGCCCACCACCGTCAGCACCGGGGGGCCGTCCCGCTATTTCAAGGTAAGCGGCACCGGCAGCAAGGTTGGTTTCATCTCACCACACAGCCATAACTTCTGCGAGAGCTGTAACCGGGTCCGGGTGACCACCGAGGGCCGGCTGCTCCTTTGCCTCGGGCAGGAGCACTCGATGGATCTGCGCCGCGTCCTGCGCGCCAATCCCGGTGAGTTGGAGCCGCTGAAACAGGCGATCCGCGACTCCATGGCGATCAAACCCAAGGGCCATGACTTCAACCTGGGGGCCAAGCCGGTGATCATGCGTCACATGAACATGACCGGCGGCTGAACGACACTGCCGCCGGTCCGGGCTTGCGCGAAACCGGCCGCTCAGCCCTTGAGTTCCAGGTCCGCCGTGACCTCGTGGTCTACCCCTACGCCGTCGACGGTCAGGCGGACCTTCGCGTGAAGGCTATCACCGAGCTTCAGGCTGCCATCCTCCAGCCCCGCCTGCACCGCTTTTTCGATCTCGCGCTGCGAGGTCACGCCGACCTGCTTGAGGAATTTACGGATCTGCATGTTCAGTGCATCTTCATCCAACATGGTGCAACCTCCTGTCATTCATTCGTGGGAACCGGAACGACTACATCATGAGCCAATCCGCACAAGCTAGCCAATCTTGCTGTGACAACCACGCCGGCGGCCTGCCGGTGGAAGAGGCCCGCGCCCGCATCAAGGCCGGGATTCAACCGGTGACTACGCGCGAGCGCGTGGCCCTGCGTGACGCGCTTAACCGGGTGCTCGCCGAGGACGTTCACTCCCCGGTTCCCGTGCCCGCGCACGACAACTCGGCCATGGATGGTTACGCGGTTCGCGGCCAGGACGTGGCCGGCGACGGCGCTACCGAGCTTGAGGTTGTGGGCCGGACGCTCGCGGGTGAAACCTTCGACGGCGAGCTGGGCTCCGGGGAGTGCATCCGCATCATGACCGGTGCCCCCATGCCTGCCGGGGGTGACACGGTGATCATGCAAGAACAGGCCGACCGCGTCGGCGACCGTATCCGTGTCCACGGGCCCCATCCCTCAGGGAACCACGTGCGCCGGGCCGGCGAGGATCTGGCGGAGGGGGAGCGCATCCTCGCGGCAGGGCAGCGAATCGGGCCGGCCGAGTTGGGGGGATGGCGTCCGCCGGACTGGTGGAGATCTCCGTCTTCCGGCGACTGCGCGTGGCCTTCTTTTCAACCGGTGACGAGTTGCAGGGCGTTGGCCAACCGCTGGGTCCCGGCCAGATTTACGATTCCAACCGCTACACCCTGTTCGCGGCCATGCAGCGCCTGGGCGTGGAGGCAGTGGACATGGGCGTCGTGGGTGATGACAAGGAGAGCCTGGAGCGGGCTTTCCGCGAGGCCTCGGCGTTTGCCGACGTGCTGGTCACCTCCGGCGGCGTGTCCGTCGGCGAGGCAGACTACGTCAAGGACACCCTGGATGCCCTCGGCGAGGTGGACTTCTGGAAGGTCGCCCTGCGCCCGGGTCGTCCGCTGGCCTACGGCCGGCTGGGGCGCGCCCTCTTCTTCGGCCTGCCGGGTAACCCGGTCTCGGTGATGGCCACCTGGTACCAGATCACCCGCCCCGCCCTGCTCCACATGATGGGCGCCCAGCCGGAGCCGGACCAGTACTTCCCGGTCCGGTGTGCCGAGCCGCTGCGTAAACGGCCGGGGCGGATGGAGTTCCAACGCGGCATCCTCAGCTGGAACGAGTCGGGGCAACCGGAGGTGCGCACCACCGGCGCACAGGGCTCCGGGATTCTGAGTTCCGTATCGCGGGCCAATTGTTTCATCGTGCTGCCTTACAATGCGGGAAGCGTGGAGGCGGGCGAAACCGTCATGGTGCAGCCCTTCCACGGTTTGATGTAAGCGTACCGGCCCGCCTTGTGGGCCGGCCTTGCAATCCCCGAACCGCCAAAAGGAGTGTGCAGCATGGCCAAGATTCTAGTGCTCTACTACAGCATGTACGGCCACATCCGGACCATAGCCGACGCTGTCGCCGAAGGCGCCCGCCAGGTCGAGGGCACCCGGGTCGACGTCAAGCGGGTGCCCGAAGTCATGAGTGAGGAGGCGCTAAAGAATGCCGGTGCGCAGCCGGACGACGCCCCGTTGGCTCGGCCGGATGAACTGGCTGACTACGACGGGTTGATCATTGGCTCACCAACCCGCTTCGGCAACATGGCCGGCCAGATGCGCAACTTCCTGGACCAGACCGGCGCCCTCTGGGCCCAAGGCAAGCTGATCGGCAAGGTGGGCAGCGTTTTCAGCTCCACCGGCTCACAGCATGGTGGCCAAGAGACCACGCTAACCTCCATGCAGACCACTCTGATGCACCACGGGATGGTCATTGTGGGTGTGCCCTACAGTTGCGCCGAACTGGCCAACATGGACGAGATCAGCGGCGGCACGCCCTACGGCGCCACCACGCTGGCCGGTCCCGACGGGAGCCGTCAGCCCTCGGAGAACGAGCTGACCATCGCGCGTTTCCAGGGCCGCCACGTGGCGGAAATCAGCCAGAAGCTGGCGGGCTAAGGCCCGCCCCACCGGGAGAGCAGCCATGGGCCTGTTGGTTGATGGTGTCTGGCACGAAGACTGGTACGACACCGAGAGTACGGGCGGTCGCTTCGAGCGGCCGGACACCCGATTCCGCGACTGGGTCACCCCCGATGGGCGTTCCGGCTACCCGGCCGAGCCGGGCCGCTACCATCTTTATGTCTCGCTCGCCTGCCCCTGGGCCCATCGCACGCTGATCCTGCGTCACCTCAAGGGGCTAGAATCCGTTATCGATGTCTCCGTGGTGGACCCCTTCATGGGCGAGGGGGGCTGGCACTTCTCTGATAACCCGGGGGCCACACCCGACCGGGTAAACGGGTGCGAGTACTTGCACCAGGTCTACCTTAAGGCCAAGCCGGACTACACCGGGCGGGTCACGGTACCCACCCTCTGGGACAAGGTGCGCGGCACCATTGTCAATAACGAGTCGGCGGAGATTATCCGCATGCTGAACAGCGCCTTTGACGACCATGGGCGCGCCGACCGGGATTTCTACCCGGAAGCCGTGCGGGACGACATCGACCGGATTAACGCCTTTGTCTACGATCGCGTAAACAACGGCGTCTACAAGGCCGGCTTTGCCACCCGCCAGGAGGCTTACGAGGAGGCCGTTACCAACCTGTTCGAGGCGCTGGATCAGCTGGAGGAGCGGCTGTCCCGACAGCCCTTCCTCGCCGGCGACCGGGTAACCGAAGCGGATTGGCGACTGTTCACCACCCTCGTCCGCTTCGATCCGGTCTACGTGAGCCACTTCAAGTGCAATGTCCGCCGGCTGGCAGACTACCCCAACCTATGGGCGTACACCTGCCAGCTCTACCAGGTGGAAAACGTGGCCGGTACGGTCGATCTGGACCATATCAAGCGCCACTACTTCACCAGCCACCCGATGATCAACCCCACACGGATCATCCCGCTGGGCCCGACGGTGGACTACAACGCACCGCACGACCGCGGCCCGGTCACGTTGTAGCCGTGGGCGATGCTGCGTGCCGGCTCACTCCGGCACGCAGATCTTGCCCGCGCGCGCCGCCTTCAGGGTCATCACCACCAAGGCGATCACCAGCGCCGTGGTCAGCAGCACCAACAGCGCCCCCACCACGGCAAGGAACGTGGACGGCACCATGGACGCCATGGTCAGGGTGGCGATGCTGAAAGCGGCCACCGGGAAGGAATAGGCCCACCAGGACAGGAAAAAGGGCAGCCTGCCAAAGCCCCGTGCCCGGATCACCAGCAGCAGGAAGGTGAACAGCCCCGTGTAGTACAGGACCCGCCCGAAGGCGTTGATGTCACCGCCATTCAGGTCCGTCCAGGCCAGGAAGCCAACCGCCGGGGGTGCCAGCAGGATGGCCAGCGTCGGCAGCAGGCGCTCCGGCAAGGGGTCATGGAAAATGAAGCGGTAGAACATCAGGGTCATCAGAACCAGCCAGAACACCACCCCAACGCTGAAGAAAAACCACGAGAGTTCCACAAAACCCAACGGCACGCCCGCCAGCGGCATCAGCACGTTACCCACCACGGGGATGAACCAGGCGGGGTTGATATGGGCGATCTCGAACTGGCGCTGGCCAATCCAGATGCTCATGACCACCAACGTGAACGTGATATGGAGCGCCGCGCCAAGCAACCAGAAAGCGCCGGCCAGCCAGGTCACGTGCGGCTGGAGCAGCATAGCCACCAACACCAGGCTGATGGAGATGGCCGGGAAGAAGTTCATCTTGACCGGGTGGTGAAACTCCGCCTTGACGGCATCCCGATACCGGACAAACTTCATCACATAAGCTACTGAAAGAAAAGCGAACAGAGCCACCACGAGGACGGTGAGCCCGACGCTGATTCCAGCAGACCAACCCCATGCCCCTTCGGCGGCGCGCCACGCCAGCGCGAGACCAGCGGTACCCATGACGGTGGCGAACAGCGGGATGGGCATGTGCTCCAGGCTACGCCCGGGCAATTGCGACTCGGCCATTAAAACCCCCTCATATACATTCAAGATCAATAAATAATGTTAACGGGTCAGACCATGCTCGCACCAGCCCCAAACCATGATTCGAGCGCGCTAACCGGGTTACACTGCCCGCACTCGGCCTGAACGGCCCAGCGACGCCGGAATACGCCACGCCATGAGCCCCACGGACCTCATCAAAAAACTGCTGAAAGCCAGCGAACGGGACGCAGAGGCGCCGCCGCCGGACCCTGGCGCATTATGCCCGGACAACCCGGGCCATCAAGTGCAACTCCAGGCCTTGGCAATCAGCGAGGAGGATCCGGCACTGCGCGCTTCGGCGATTAAGCGCCTCCGCGACCTGCCCACTGTGCGGCACTGCCTGTCCGAAGACCAGCCACGGGCGGTGCGGGAGGCCGCCGTCGCCCGTTACAGCTATCTGCTCAAGAGCGACGACTGGGGCGGGGACCTGGGGCCGGTGCTGGAAGCCGTCCGGCTTTGCCCGGACCGCACCGTGCTAGCCCACCTGGCCCAGTCCGCGCGGCTGGAGCGGGTAAGGCGCGAGGCGTTGGGCTGCCTGGCCAGCCCACAGGCCTGCCTGCAAGCCGCACTCCACGACCCCGTCCGCCGGCAACGGAAATACGCCGTCAGCCTGTTGGAAGACCCGGAGGCCCTGGAGGGCATTGTCGCACGGTGTGACGATCGCGGGGTCGCGCGGCTGGCACGGCGGCGGCTTGACGAACTGCTGGAGAGCCAGGCCGTTGAAGCATCCGTTCAGGAGCAGGCCGTGGCCTTGTGCGAGGCCATGGAAGGGCTCGGCCGATCCCGGTGGACGGATGACTTGCAGGCACGACGGCAACGACTGGAAAACCAATGGACGCAACTGGAGCCGGCACCGGAGCCGCTGCTGGCCGAACGCTTCGAGCGCGCCAGGACATTCTGTGCTGCCCGCAAAGCACCGCAAGCCACCGAGCATGAGCAAACGCTTCTTACAGCGTTGGAGCAACTGGCCCACGACCTGACTGCAGACCCGGAGCCCACGGAAGAGCGGCTGGGCGCCCTGAAGTGCCGGCTGGCCCGCAGCCGGCGCTCATGGCTGGCGCTCGGGGCGGACCCGACCGCAGAGGCCAGGTACCGCACCCGCTACTGGCGACTGGAGTGCTGGTGCGCGGATGCGCGCCGGTTCCTGGACCAGCATACGGTCATCGCAGGGCTGCTGGACAAGGCCGACCGGCTGGACCCGACCGACGCCGCCCTGCTCCGCCACGCGCGGCAACTGCATCAAGCGCTTCGGCAGACCCCCTGGCACAGCGGCTTCCCCCTGCCGGAGCTGCTGCGCACGGCGCAGACGCGGGTCGCGGCCCTGGAGACCGCGGGCCGGCACGCCGGCCGGACCCGCCTGAAACGGCTCGACACTATCCGCCACCTGCTGGCGGACCTCGAACAGGCTGCCGAGGCCGGCGCCTGGCCCCGCGCCCGACGGCTCATCGCCGAGGCCCTGAGCCAGACCGGCGCAGCCTCCGAACCGGTCGGCGCCGATCATTACAGGAACAAGTAACTGCAAATGGCCACGGCGGCCACCACCGCCACCACGTCAGCGGTCAGCGCCGCAGCCAGGGTGTGGCGTATCCGTCGCACCTGCACCGCACCAAAGTAAACGGCCAGCACATAGAAGGTGGTCTCCGTGGACCCCTGCAAGGTGGTCACCAGGTAACCGACATAGCTGTCCGGACCAATCGCCGGGTCATTGATGATCGAGGCCATCACCCCATAGGCACCGGAGCCTGACAGGGGCCGTAACAAGGCCATGGGCAGGGCCTCCGCCGGCAGGCCGAATCGGGCGGTGAACCCGCCGATGGCGCCGACCATGGCCTCCATCGCGCCGCTGGCGCGAAACATGCCCACCGCGACCAGAATAGCGACGAGGTAGGGGATGATCCGCAACGCCACCTGAAAACCGTCTTTCGCCCCCTCGACGAACACCTCGTAGATCCGAACGCCGCGCAACGCCCCGAACAGCAGGAAGCCCACCATCAGACCGGGCACGATCCAGGGGGAGATGACCTGTCCGTAGGCCACCGTCAGCGGAATCAGCGCGACCAGTCCGCCCAGCGCCACCAGTGAAACCCACAGCGGGTACCCCTGGCTCGAATACTCGGGGAGCGCCTCTGACTCCGCCTTGTCCTCCACCCAGGGCCGTTCCATCGTGCGCACTGCCGGATCCGGGGGGCCCGCGGGGAAGAACCGCCGGAGCAGGGTCGCGGCGCTGACCGCCGCGATGGTGGCGCAGATGGTAGCCACCAGGGTGGTCGGCAGGATGCCGGCCGGGTCCTCGGAGCCCGCCGCGGCGCGCAACGCAATGACGCCCGTGGGCAGCAGGGTGATGGAGGAGGTATTGATGGCGAGGAACAGGGCCATGGAGTTGGTGGCCGTTCCGGGGTGGGGGTTGAGCTTGTCAAGCTCCTGCATGGCCCGGATGCCGAAAGGGGTGGCGGCGTTCCCCAGTCCCAGGGCATTGGCCGACATATTAAGGATCATCGCCCCCATGGCGGGGTGGTCCGGAGGGACGTCCGGGAAGAGCCGGGTCATGACCGGGCGAATGAGCTTCGCGATAATCGTCAGCAGCCCCCCGGCCTCCGCCACCTTCATCAGACCCAGGAAGAGGGTCATGACGCCAACGAGCCCCAGCGCCAACTCCACGGCGCCTCCAGCAGATTCGATCACGCCGCTGGAGAGCGCCTGCATGGGCGACTCATCCCCCGGGCCGCCGTCAAAGCGGACCTCCCGCCAGGCCGCGGTAGCAAAGGCGATCAGCACGATCGCCAGGAAAATCCAGTTCATTACCTGCCTGCTCCCCTCTCTGTCCCTGGTAGCGGCGCATTGGCGAGCGACGGCGGGCTTGCCAGCAACGACCCCGGCCGATTAGCCTAATCCGCCATTCGCCGACCTGGTACCCGCCTTGACTGACCCGTTGATCCGCTCACAACCGGGCGCACTGCTCAAGGCCGCCGTGGAGCTGCTGCAAGGGGGCTTTCTGCCCCGCGTGATGCTCCCCCTGCTGCTAGGACTCGCGGCTGCCCATTCCGGTGCCCTCGTGTACAGCCTGGCCGCGCCCCTCGGGACCGGTCCGCAGCTGGCCCTGTCGGCCTGGTGGCTGGCCACCTCGGTCACTGCCGTCATGGCGCTCGCCAGTTGGTTATGTGCCGTGGCACTGGGCCTGCCGCCTGCCCACCAGCGTGCCGCACTGCTTCGCGGCGTGCTCGGCGTGATCCTGCAAAGCCTGTTACAGGCCGCGCTGGCCGCGGCCATCACCCTTGCCGCCCTGGCGTGGCTACCACAGCTCGTTGGTGGGGTTTGGGATTACGCCCACGAACGCGCCCTGGACCCCTACACCACCGTTCCAGGGCTGGAACTTATTACCGGCCTACTGCTCTACGGGGTTATACAGCTACTGCTCGGCGCATGGCTCTGGCTACCCATGCTCATGCTGTTGGTTCGTGCCCGCCCCGGCCACACCCTGCGCCGGGCCCGGCGGGCATTGTACGACGGTGGCTGGCTAGATGCTTTTTTTGCCGCCCCGCTGCTACTGACCGGTGCGCTGGCCCTGGTCGACTTTCGCCTCGCCCTGGTGGGCCTGCCCTTGTTCTGTCTGTGGCCGGCCCTGGCCACACGCGCCGTGGCGGAGTCCGCCGGCAATCCCTTCCAGGCCTTGGCCGGGGCGGCTGACCGCTGATCCCGGACCCGTGTTCAGAGGAGTGAGGCCACACTAATGAATATCCCCGAGGGACTGCTACCTGCCTGGGTGGCCTGGATCACCCTGCCGGTATTCGTGAGCCTGGCCATCTGGGCCGTGCTCCGTGCCCCCTGGCGCCTGCTCCAGGAAAACGACCTGCAGCATGTCTTTTTCGGCGCGACCGTATTGCTGGTGCTGCTCTGGCGCATGCAGGCGGGCATCCACGCCGGACTGGAACTACACCTGCTGGGCATCACCTCGATGACGCTGATATTCGGCTGGCGCCTGGCACTAGTGGGCGCCTCACTGGCCCTGCTGGTCCACACGGCCATGGGCTTCTACGACTGGGCCACGCTCGGTATCAACGGGCTGATCGGGGTAGTGCTCCCGGTCATGCTAGCGAGCCGTCTGCACCGTCTGGTGGCCACCTGGCTACCTCGCCACTTCTTTGTCTATGTGCTCGTTTCAGCGCACCTTGCCGCGATGCTTGTCATCGGCGCAACCATGGCAACGGGTGGGCTGCTGCTGGGGCTGTTCGGTGTTTATCCGTGGGAACGGGTAGTCGGGGATTACCTGGTGCTCATGCCCTTGATCATGCTGCCGGAGGGTTTCGTCAACGGCACCACCATGACCATGCTGACGGTCTTCAAGCCCGAGTGGGTGCGCAGTTTTGATGACCGGGACTATATCCACGGAAAATGAACAATCTATAGCGCCATAGCGCGCATTAGAACCGTTTGACAGTCGACCCCCACCTGCCATAGTTCAATTAGGCCCCGGACAACAGGGGCTGGAGATTCGGCCATCTGGCCACAGGCAGGAGGGGAAGGCACATGGTACCAAGCGACACCCTAGGACAGGCTTCAAGTTCCGATAATTTCGCAGTTGAGATCCGCGACGTCTCCATCGAGCACCCGTGGCGCTGGCTGGCTGCCGGAACCAGGGACATGATGCGCGCACCGGTAGTCAGCATCGGCTACGGCCTGGGCATCACCCTGCTCAGCTTCGCCATCACCGCCGCTCTTTTCGCCGGCGGTTTGCAGCACTGGCTTCTGCCGCTCGCAGCCGGCTTCCTCCTGATCGCGCCGGGGCTCGCGGTCGGCTTTTACGACATGAGCCGCCGGTTGGAGCACGGCCAACGCCCGTCGTTTGGAGCCGCCATTTCGGCCTGGCGGTCCAACCCGGTGCAGATCTCGCTGATGGGCCTGACCCTGATGATCTTCTTCCTGTTCTGGGTACGGCTGGCCACGCTGCTCTTCGCCCTGTTCTTTGGCAATATTCCCACCGGGCTGGCCGGCTTGGTGGAAGCCACGTTGAGCACCCAGGGTGTCGCGTTCCTTGCCTTTGGTGGCGCGATTGGCGGGATCCTCGCCTTTCTGGCCTTCGCCCTGAGCGTGGTCAGCGTACCCATGCTGGTGGATCGGCAGGCCACCTTCATGGATGCCATCACCGCGAGTCTGCAGGCGGTGTACCGTAACCTCGACGCGATGCTGCTGTGGGCGGCCCTGCTGGCCGCGCTGACCATCGCGGGGCTGGTGACGTTCTACCTCGGACTGGCGCTCATCCTGCCGCTCCTGGGCCATGCCAGCTGGCACGCATACCGGGACATGGTGGCCGCGGAGGTGCCGAAGAACCCCGTGCCGGGCCAGGAGGAGCCGCCCGCAGAGGCCTGAGCACTGCCGGGGGCTGAAGGGCTTGGCGAGCGCCCCATCGGCCCCGGTTCACCGCTCGTGATAAAGAAGGGCCCCGGCTCAGCACAGCCCGGGGCCCTTTCATTACTGTGACTGACAGTATGATGTCAGCCCGGAGAGACACTCTGCCGGCTCTCGGCCGTCGCACCGCTGTCCTCCTGCCAGAGCAGGTACAGCTCGCCCTCCTCCTCAGCCCGGAAGTAAAAGCGGATGTAAGGGTCGGCTGCCAGCGAACGCGCCAGTTCCGCATCGATTACGGTCTCCCCGTCCAGCTCGGCACGGAAGCGCTCGATAATCCGCTGCGGGATGGTCTCCCCATCAGCATCCTCCCGCAAGCCCGTCTCCATCGGGTGGTTGAGCAGCGTGATGATCTCGCCGGGCTCACCGGCGGCGAGGCGACGCGGCATCCGTACCCGCGGCTCAGGCAAGGTGTCGTCACTGCCGTTGCCGTAGGTTTCTTCCCGGATCAGGCAGCCACTCACGGTCACCCTCGGCCGCTGTTCCGCGACACGGACCGACCCGTCGCTCATCTCGGCCAGGGCGACGACTGTCTGCGACTCGTTGAGCCGGACGCGGGTGGTGATTTCGGCCTTCCCCGCCCGGGGGGTCAGCCGGAAGGTGGCAATCGGCGGTGATGGGTTGCCCAGGGCGTAGAGGTGGATCGCCTCCACGTAATCATCGGAACTCATGGGGCTGTCCACGCTGACCGTGAGCCGCACGGAAGCGCCATCCTCCGATACCGAGGGCAGGTCCAGGGTAATGCCCCGCCCAGTAGGAGTGCGCCCGTCGACAATCGCGCGGGTCTCGTCCAGCCGCTCCCAGGCCTGGCGCCCCCAGGCCACGGAGGGCAGTGCCCAAAGGGCGGCGCCAGCAAGCAGTCCATTAGCGCCGTGTCGCAGCACGGCACGGCGGCTCATCAGGTGGTCATTCCAACGCTTCTGGGGCATAGGGCTGTTCAACTCCAGCGGATTTCACAGGTTTTGATAGGCAGCAAAGCGGCTGGTTCCATGCTTTTTCTTAATATGCTTGTGTCAGATGGGCGGCAGCCGTGTCGGGCCGCGCAGGGCCAGGAAAGCGCCCAAGACGATGCCGGCGGCCGCGAACAGTGAAGGCAGTGCCAGTGTCGATAACCCGGTGATGCCCTGGCCAATGGAGCACCCCAACGCCAACGCACCCCCGATGCCCATCAGCGCGCCGCCGCCCATGTAACGGAGCATACGCAACGGGTGGCTGAAGCCCTCCAGGCGAAAAGTGCCGCTCAGCAACGCGCTGGGCAGCGACCCCAGCAGGATGCCCGCGACCACGGTCACGCCGAAGCCGAGGTCCGTGCCACTGGCCAGCATCAGGTACTGAATGCTGTCCCCGATGGGCGCAACGAAGGTCAAGGAAACCACGGCCACGGGATCAAAATCGTCGGCACCCAAGTACCCGGTGACCCACCACCCCGCCGGCACCAGCAGACCGATGAGCACCCCCGCCACCCAGTCACCACGGCTTTGACGGAAGAATCGCCGGTCGGCCAGCACAAAGGCCACCAATGGTACGGCCAGCACGGCCACCATCAGCCAACGGGCCAGCCAGCCCGGCAAGCCCGCACTGGCAAGCCAGGCATCCAGTCCGGCGCCCAGGGCCAGGCGCATGGAGGTGAGGTCCGCCACGGCGAGCCGCCACTGGGCGAAAACCCCCGTCAACGCCATGAAAGCGGCAACGCCCAGGCAGGTCAGCACAACGAAGGCACGCAGATTACCGCTCCCCAGCAGAACCGTCGCCCGGGCACCACACCCGTTGGCCATCACCATGCCGTAGCCGAACAGCACTCCGCCCAGGGGCACCAGCAGCCAGGAGAACTCCGCCCCGAGGTACAGGCTGCGGCTGAGGTCGACCAGACCGAAGCTGGCCAGGAGTTGGGTCCCCACCAGGGCGGTGACCATGGCCAGAACGAAGCTACGCAGCTTGCGGCCGTCCCCGGCCTGGAAGCAGCGCTGAAGCCCGCGGGTGAGGCAAAACCCACTGCGCTGCCCCACCGCCCCGAACAGCAGGCCAATCAGCAGCCCACCCAGGTTCACGATCGTGGTGTGTTCCAATGCCTCCAACAAAACCCCTCCTCATACACACAACACGCCCCGGGCGCGACAGAAGCGCCCGGGGCCGGGTCAGTGCAGTCCACCGACAGGGGTCAGCCGCGGAAGCGGGTCCCCCAGGTGTCCTCGCTCATGGCCTCGTACCAGTTGACGGCGTATTCGGCCTCGCGAGCCCGGAATGCCTCGTCGGTATCCCGGGGGCTCACGCCGCCGGAGCCCGGCACCTCGGCAATCTGCCCATCAATCACCTTGTACACCCCGGCCACGGAGATTCCGTACCCCGGTGCGATGAGACTGTAGCAGGTGTTGTTCCAGATTGCGGGCGGCGGCTCATGGCCGGCGAACTCCGAGACAATTGCCGAGGCCACGACCTTGGCCTGGGCATTGGCGCAAAAGCCGGACTTGGGCATGGGCGCGGCGATGGTCGCGTCGCCCACTACATAGATGTCGTCCACTTGGGTGGACTCGAAGGTCTGGGGTTTGACCGGCACCCAACCGCTGTCATCGGCCACCCCGGCGCGGTGCGCGATGAAACCGGCTTGCTGCGGAGGGACGATGTTGAGGACATCCGCCTGGTGCCGGGAGCCGAACTCGGTCTCCACGGTAAGGTTATCGGCATCCACCGAGATCACGTTGCCGTCCTGGGACGCGCCCACCCACTCAATCATGTCGCCGTACACCTGCTCCCAGCCATCCATGAACAGCGGCTGCTTGGAGAAGTTGTCCTTGGCATCCAGCAGCAGGATCTTGGAGCGCGGCTTGTGCTCCTTGAAGTAGTGGGCGATCAGGCTGACACGCTCATAGGGCCCCGGCGGGCAGCGGAAGGGGTTGTCCGGGGCGCGAAGGATGAACAACCCGCCGTCGTCCATCGCTTCCAATTGGCTCCGCAGCAGCCGAGTTTGCTCCCCGGCCTTCCACGCGTGGGGAGCCTTTTCCGCTGCGGCCTCGTCGTAACCCTCCAGACCATCCCAGTCGAAATCGATGCCCGGCGATAGCACCAGTTTGTCGTAGCGCACCCGTTCCCCGGTGCTCAGGCGCACCTCGTGCCGATCCCCGTCCACGTCCTCGGCGGTGGCGTGCACCACGTGTACCCCATACCTGTCCTTCAACTCATCGTAGCCGTGGCGGATGTACGCCATCTCCCTGAGACCGCCCAGGTACCAGTTACTGAACGGGCAGGTATAGAAGTGCTCGGAGGCCTCGACCAGCGTCACCTCCACGGCAGGGTTGAAGCGCTTGAGGAACTTGGCGGCCGTCGCTCCGCCGAAGCCACCACCGACCACCACCACATGGCCTGCGCCGGCGGCACGGGCGGTCATCGGCACACCCAGGCTACCCAGGGCAGTGACAGCACCGGTTGCACCCAAAAGGCCGAGGGCCTGGCGCCGGTTGATCAGGGGCTGGTCCATGGAAAACTCCTGTCTGTTCTGCTTATTGTCGCTACGTCCGGCCATGGTTCAGCGCTCCAGGTTGGAGAAGTAGCTGGCCAGGGCCTCGATCTCCTCATCCGTGTACCCCTTGGCAATACGATTCATAACGGTCGTATCCGGTACCTCGTCATCACGGAAGGCGAGCAATTGCGCCTGGAGCACCCGGAAGGACTGGCCCGCGAGCGCCGGAACCTCCTCACCGCGGCGCCCCTCCACGCCGTGGCAGGCAAAGCAGGTGCTCGCCAACAGCTCTTTGTGTCGGAGTTGAATCTCGTCCTCGCTGGCGGCGGCGCCGGGCAGCCCGACTGCGAGGCCTAGCAGGGCACCGACGGCTATGGCGGCCGCCCGGTTATTCAATGGCTTGCTCGACGTTTGCACTTCGCGCATGGCTTCTCTCATCGGTTGTTATTCGCGGCGAGTATCGTTCGATCAAAGGCACGCGGCATCACGCGGTATCTGCTTGAAAGCGTAGATGCCATTCCAAATTATAAAAAATACAATTTTCCTTTTTGTTTATTCTTTATCGTTTTATACGCGCGCACAGCCTCTCCTCGGACGGCCAGGCGCGCTCGCTTCAGGTGCGTTCCTCCGCCCCGACCGCCTTCAGGCGGCGACCCGCGCCCGACTCTCGGGCGCGGTGGTCTGCACGTCTTCCGCGCCCGGGATTACGAAGGCCCGGCTGGCGTGGGGGCGGAGCCAGAGCGTCTCACCCCCCTCAAGCCCCAGGGCGGCCACTTGCTGGCGGTCCAGCACCACCTCGACCTCGGGTTGCCCCGGCAGCGCGATGGTCAGGCGGGCGTCCGGTCCCACGAAATCGAGGCTTTGCAGGTGCCCTTGCCAGGCGTCATCGGCCGGTCGGGCCCGGCTGATCTCCCACTCGTGGGGCCTTACGTAAACCCGCACCTGGGCCCCGTCCGGTGCCGCTCCAGCCGGCGGAGGCAGGGAGACACTGCCCACCCGACTGCGCCCGCCCTCCAGGTAGCCGGCCAGCTGGGTAGCTTCGCCCATGAATTCGCAAACAAAGGGTGTAGCCGGGTGCTGGTAGACCCGGTCCGCATGGCCGACCTGCTCTATCCGCCCATGGTTCATGACCACCAGGCGGTCGGCCACCTCCAGGGCCTCCTCCTGGTCGTGGGTGACGAAGACGGTGCTGACGTGGATCTCCTCGTGCAAGCGTCGAAGCCACTGCCGCAACTCCGCCCGCACCCGCGCATCCAGGGCGCCGAAGGGTTCGTCCAGCAGTAAAACCCGGGGATGGGTGGCGAGGGCGCGCGCCAGCGCGATGCGCTGACGCTGTCCGCCGGAGAGTTGGGACGGGTACCGGTCCGCAGTCCATTCCAGCTGCACCAGCTCCAGCAACGACATGACGCGTTGCCGGACCGCCGCCCGTCGCGGGCGCTGCCGTCGGGGCAACACCTTGAGCCCGAAGGCCACATTCTCGAAAACGGTCATGTGCCGGAACAGCGCGTACTGCTGAAAGACGAACCCCACGCCGCGCTGGCTGGCATGGCGGAGGCTGACGTCTTCGCCATCCAGGCGCACCTGCCCGCTGTCTGGGTGCTCCAGACCGGCGATGATGCGCAGCAGCGTGGTCTTGCCCGAGCCTGAGGGGCCCAACAGAGCGCTGAGTTGGCCCGTTGGCAGGTCCAGCGAGATATCGTCCAGGGCGTGGAAGCGCCCGAAATGCTTCTGGATGCGTTCGACCTGAATACCCATTGCGCACTCCTTCTGTCTACTCACGGCAGACTAGCCAGCGCGGGTAAGCTCGTAAAAGATTGAAATTCGCTATTTTGATTCTTTTTGGCTATATCAATGCCTGCTTTATATTCTTTTGACTTCTTTCTCTGTGACTAGAAATTATTTTTCGTTCTTAACAACGGCGCTTATCGTGGCCTCCATTGCCAAAAAGCAAGGAGCCTCATCATGACCCAGCGCCACCCACTGACGACCACCCTGTTCCTCAGTGCGCTACTGCTCTTGCCCGCCGGGGCCGTGGCGGAGAAGACGCTGCTGAACTCCTCGTACGATATCGCACGGGAGCTGTTCCAGGACGTGAACGAAGCCTTTCTCGACCACTACCAGACGGAAAGGGGTGAGGCGGTGACCATCCGCCAGTCCCACGGCGGGTCGTCCCGCCAGGCCCGCAGTATCCTCGAAGGCATGAACGCCGACGTGGTGACCTTTAACCAGACCACCGACGTGGAGGCCCTGGTGGATGGCGGTGTGGTCAGTGAGGACTGGCGCGAGCACTTCCCCCATAACGCCTCGCCGCACTACTCCCTGCCCGCCTTCCTGGTCCGTGATGGCAATCCCAAGGGCATCGAGGATTGGGGGGACCTGGCCCGCGAGGATGTCTCCATCGTCTTCCCCAATCCCAAGACCTCCGGTAATGGCCGCTACACCTACCTGGCGGCGTGGGCCTGGGCGGAGCGCAAGTACGATGGCGATGAGACGCAGGTACGGGATTTCATGCGCGACCTGCTCGCCAACGTGCGCGTGTTCGATACCGGTGGCCGCGGGGCGACCACCAGCTTCGTGGAACGCCGCCTCGGGGACGTACTGATCACCTTCGAGTCGGAGGTGCACGGTATTCGCGGAGAGTATGGCGAGGACGCCTTCGAACCGGTGGTGCCCAGCCTCTCGGTGCTGGCGGAGTTTCCGGTGGCGGTGGTGGAACGCACCGTGGCGCGTCGCGACAGCCGCGAGCTGGCGGAGGATTACCTGGAGTTCCTCTATAGCACAGCGGGGCAGGAGATCCTGGCACAGCACCATTACCGGGTCCGCGACGAGAACGTGGCCAAAGCGTATGCGGACCGCTTCCCCGAGGTGGAACTTGTGCGGGTGGAAGACGTCTTCGGCAGCTGGCGCGAGGCTCAGGCGGAGCACTTCGCCTCGGATGCCACCATGGACCAGCTTCAGAGTCGCCGGGGCCGCCGCTGAGGCGCGCAGCGGGAGCCATCGCGAGAACGGCCATGAGCGTCAGCCTGCCCCTGATCCGCCCACGGGCGAAGCGTGTCCTACCCGGGTTCGGCCTTACCCTGGGCACCACTCTGCTCTTCGTGGCGTTGGTCATGCTGCTGCCCCTGGCCGCGCTGCTGGCCCAGGCCAGCAGCCTCGATGGCCCGGCATTCTGGGCGATCGTCACCAGCGAACGGGCCCTGGCCACCTACCGGGTGACGCTTTCAGCGGCCCTGGTAGCCTCGCTCTTCAACTGCTTCTTTGGCCTCCTGCTGGCCTGGGTGCTGACCCGCTACGATTTCTTCGGTCGGACTGTGCTCGACTCGGTGGTGGATATGCCCTTCGCACTGCCCACCGCCGTGGCCGGTCTGTCGCTGGCCACCCTGTTTTCGCACAACGGCTGGATCGGGCAATGGCTGGCCCCCTTGGGCATCGAAGTCGCCTACACCTGGTGGGGCATCGTCGTCGCCATGGCCTTCACCAGTGCACCCTTTGTCGTGCGCTCGGTACAGCCGGTGCTGGAGGACCTGGAACCGGAACTGGAAGAGGCCGCCATGAGCCTGGGTGCCGGCCCGGTGAATACCTTCCTGCGGGTCATCTTCCCCCTGCTACTCCCGGCATTGATGGCCGGCTTTGCCCTGTCGTTCGCCCGCAGCCTCGGTGAGTTCGGCGCCATTATCTTTATCGCGGGGAACATCCCCTACGAGACGGAGATCAGCGCCCTATTGATCATGATCCGGCTGGAGGAGTACGACTATGCCGCCGCCTCGGCCATCGCGGTGGTCGTTCTGGGGGCCGCCCTGGCCCTGCTGCTGACCATCAACCTGCTGCAGGCACGGAGCCTGCGGTACCTGCAGAGGGGCTGAGGCCATGGCACTGCCCGATCAAGCGCCGCAAACGCACGCCCCGCCGCGACACGCCAGCCCCTGGGTGGGGAGACTGCTGATCGCACTGGCCCTGGCCCTGACCGTGCTGGTAGTGCTGCTCCCCTTCGCCGCGGTCTTCGCCCAGGCCTTCAGTCGGGGCTGGACGGTCTATGCCGAGAACCTGCTGCACCCGGACACGTTGCATGCCATCCGGCTCACACTGATCGCCGCCGCCATCGCGGTACCGGTGAACACCCTGTTCGGCGTGGCAGCGGCGTGGGCCATTACCCGCTTCCGCTTCCCCGGCAAACGGGTGTTGCAGACCTTTATCGACATCCCCTTTTCCATCTCGCCGGTGGTGGCGGGGGTGATGTACCTGATGCTCTACGGCGGTCAGGGTTGGGCCGGTCAATGGCTGGGGCAGTACGACATTCAGCTGATGTTCTCGGTCGCGGGTGTGGTGATGGTAACCATCTTCGTGACCAGCCCCTTCGTGGCCCGCGAGCTCATCCCCTACATGCAGGCACAGGGCAGCGAAGAGGAGGAAGCCGCCCGGGTGTTGGGCGCGTCCGGGTGGCAGACGTTCTGGCACGTCACTCTGCCCAATATCAAATGGGCGCTGATCTACGGGGTGATCCTTTGCAACGCCCGGGCCATGGGTGAGTTCGGCGCCGTGGCGGTGGTCAGCGGCAATATTCGGGGCGAAACCAATACCTTGCCACTGCACATTGAGTTGCTTTATCAGGATTACAACGCCACCGGCGCCTTCGCGGCCGCCTCCCTGTTAGCCCTGCTCGCTGTGGTAACGCTAGTGCTCAAGACCGTGGCCGAGTGGCGGGCACGGCGCGCCTTCGCCCGCGGGGGCTAGCCGCGGAGCGCCTCACTCCCGGGGAAGCGGGCTCAGGCCTCGGCCGGGCGCCAGTTGAGGCAGTCACGGACCAGCTCGTGCTGCCGCGCCCGCCGTGCCGGGTCCGGGTCTTCCCAGACCGGCCGCCGAGCGATGGATTGCACGTAATCGGCCGGAAATCCGTGGAAACGGGCGCCGGCGGCGACGATATCCCGGTACCAGCAGTAGGGCTGCACCGTCGGGTCCAGGCGCTCCGGATTGGCCACGTAGGTGAAGGCCTCCACCTGCTCACCCGCGGCATTGAGCACCTGCACGTCCTCCAGGAAATACCCCACGCCCAGGCTTTCGGCCCGATCCAAGTAGGGCCGTTCGTCCGCGCGCAGTGAGAACAGCACACCGTGCACCCGGCAATCCGGCTCGGCACCGATGCGGCACTTTCCGGAGCCATCGGTCACGCTCTTTTTATCAAAGTGCAGGGCGTGGTCCGGCAGCACCGCGCAGCCCAGGGGGCGGCTCGAGGGCACCCGCTTCAGCAGGCGCAAGGGGTGGAGATTGGAGCCATAGGCAAAATAGATCAGTTCAGCCATTTTTCGCCGTCAGTTGTCTGGATTCAATAAGCGAGACCCCCGCGGTGGAGAGGTCCGCGCGGACCGACTCATCCGCCGCCGGGTCGACGGCCCGCGTCAGGTCCCACAGGAAGTGGCAATCGAACCCCTCCGCGGCGCCGTCCTCGGCGCTCCACTTCACGCAGTAATCCCGGGCCAGACCACAGAGAAAGACCTGGGTGACCCCGTGGTCGCGGAGGTACCCGGTCAGCCCGGTGGGCGGCCGGCTGCCGTCCGGGCCGTGGTTACTACGGAACGCGCTGTAGGAGTCGACCCCGGGGTCCGTCGCCTTGCGCAGGATCAGGGTGGCGTGGCGCCAGTCCAGGTCTGGGTGCAGTGCCGCACCCGGCGTACCCTGCACGCAATGGTCCGGCCACAGCACCTGCGGCTGCCCGTACAACTCGATGGACTCGAAAGGCTTACGGCCCGGTTGTTGACTGGCGAAGGAGACGTGGTCGGCCGGATGCCAGTCCTGGGTGGCCACGATATGCCGGAAAAGGCCGCTGGCCATCAACTCCGAGACAGGCCGAACCAACGCATCACCCTCCGGCGCAGCCAGCGGGCCGCCGGGCATGAAATCGGGTTGCATATCTACCACCAGCAGGGCCGCTTTATCCGGGTCCACAGTGACCGATGGCTGAGTCATGCCGCGTCCCTCCCGATCCGTAAGGTTCATCCACTAACCATGGGGGCGGGCCGGGCGTCGGTCAAGGGCTTACTGCGGCTCCTGCACCAGTACCCAGGGGGCCACTACCACGCACCAGAGGCCTGCATCCGACGCCGCCCACCGGCGCGCCTCGTCCTCGGTGGTCCTCCGGATACGGTCGTTGTCCAACCACTGCTGGACCGCCGGCTTGTCGTCCTCGATAAAGCGCGCGCCTACTTCCACCAGGTCCAGGTCAGGGGCCACGGTGACCATGGCGCCACTGGCAAAATGGCGCTCCAGTTCCGACCAACCGATGCGGGCGGTCTCGGTGTTGAGAAGGCTGCGGGGATCCGGGTTCTCGCTGGCCATAGAATCACCTCCGGTAGACTGAGCGAGGAGTTGAATGCAGGAACCCCCGCACCCGGCCTGGCCTGTCGGCCGGCTGGGACACGGGGGTTCCAGAGCGGCACCGCCCTGACCGGGCAGTGCAACTGCAACCGGTCGCGCCTCAGCGCTCCAGTTCGTTCAGGATGCGGCTGCGGATATCGTCCACGCCGCCAACGCCCTTGATCACGATGTAACGCGGGGCACCCTCACCGCCCTTGGCCGCCCAGTCGGAGTAGTACTCGACCAGGGGCTGGGTCTGTTCGTGGTAGACGCCCAGGCGCTTGCGCACGGTTTCTTCCTTGTCGTCATCACGCTGGACCAGCGGCTCGCCGGTCACGTCGTCCTTGCCCTCATCCTTCGGCGGGTTGTGCTGCACGTGATAGACGCGACCAGAGCCCGGGTGAACACCGCGGCCGGCCATGCGCTCGACGATCTCTTCGTCCGGCACTTGGATCTCCACCACGGCGTCCACGTTGATGCCCTCTTCCTTCAGGGACTCGGCCTGGGCGATGGTGCGCGGAAAGCCGTCGAACAGGTAGCCGTTGGCGCAATCCGGCTCGGCGATACGCTCCTTGACCAGGCCCATGATGATGTCATCGGAGACCAGCTCGCCGGCATCCATGACCTTCTTGGCCTGCTGGCCCAGGGGCGTACCGGCCTTCACGGCGGCGCGCAGCATGTCACCAGTGGAGATCTGCGGAATGTCGAAACGATCACAGATGCCTGCCGCCTGGGTGCCCTTGCCGGCGCCCGGGGGGCCGAGAAGAATGACTTTCATGAGAATGTCTCCCGTCGTCGTTGATGTTATTTATTGGTTTTGAAGAATTATTCTGTTCCTGGACGGCCATCCGAGGCGGCCCTGGCCATCTACGGCTGCCGCGGAGCCCGTTAACGGGCCCGAGCCTATCATCGGCCCCGTCGGCCTGCAACGCGAGGACTCAGGCTCGGAATTGGAAATGCCTGGTACCCTGCGGCTCGCCCCCGGCATCGAACCACCGCTCGGCGAAGTGCACGCTGCCATCAGCACCCATCAACAGGAGTGTCGAGCAGCGGGTCCCATACTCGGGGCTGCGAATGAACATTGGTGCCAGGCGCCGCTCCCAGGCCAGGCTGACCCCGGTGTCCACCAGTTCGTGGTCCGGCGGGCACCAGCGGTCACGGAGCAGGGTAAAAAGCGGCTCGGTCTCGGGCCCATCAATAGTATGGTCCAACGCTTCGGGAAGGGCCTGCTGCAGCGCATCGCAGCCCCGATGAACCTTGGGCCAGGGGTCGTTGAGCAGGCCGTTACTGAGCCCGTGGAACCCGGGTGCCAACCGGCGCAGGGGCCGGTCCCGGTTGGATACGTAAAAGAGGTGGTGGCGGTCACCAAATAGCAGGTTGAACCCGTCGTAATCGGTTTGCAGTGTGTCGGGGTCGAGGTTGGCGCGGAAATCCTCTGGCGAGTGCCCTAGCGCATCGAGGACCAGTCGCCCGCGGCTACGCCAGCCTTTCCGGGGCCGGCTGGGCTCCCGGTAGTTGGTCAAACCGGCCCACTGCCCCCCTTCGGCGACCCCCATCCAAGTCCCACCGGCCTGCTCATCGCGACCGGCCAGTACTCGGGGGCTGGTCCACCACTCCGCCCGACGGGCCGGGCGGGCATGGAACTCGTCCCGGTTGGCCGCCACCACGAGCGGCCATCGTGGGTGCTGCTGCCAGGCCACCAGCAGCAGGCACATGGCTCAGTCCTCCGCCACCTTCAGGGCGGTCAACTGGCCGTTGGCCGCAAGGGTGTAGAGCACACCATCCACCAGCACGGGTGCATGGTGAATCGCCTGGCGCGCGACCCGGGTCCGCCCCACCAGATCGCCGTTCTCCGGGGCAACCCAATTCAGGTAACCCTCTTCATCGGCCAGCACGATGTGTTCGCCCACCACCACCGGAGCGGTCAGGCGCGTACCCTCCAGCCGGTCCAGGCGCCAGACCGTGGCGCCGTTGTTGCGATCCAGTGCCCAGAGCCGCGATTGGCGGTCCACCACGTAGACCTGGCTGCCATCCGCACCCATACCAGTGTGACCCGGAATCTCACGGCTCCAGCGTTCACGGCCGTCCCCCATGCCCACGGCGGCGATCTCGCCCTGGTAGGCCTGCCCATACGCCACGCCACGGAAAACCAGTGGATTGGCGTGCAGGTCCACCATGCGCTCCAAGTCGGAGCGACCACGCGGCACCGACACGGGCGCCTCCCAGATGACCTCGCCCTCCTGCAGATCCAGGGCGACGAGGCGGCCGTTGTCCTGGCCCACCACCACGCGGTTACCCACGATCGCGGGATTGCTGCTGCCACGCAGGGTGAGCACGGGGACGCTGCGGTCGTGAATCCAGAGCCGGCGCCCCGTCAGCCCGTCCAAGCCGTAAACGCGGCCATCGGCGCTGCAGGCCACCACTATGTTGCGGCCAATCTGGGGCACTGCAAGGATCTCGCTGGACAGCCCAGAGATCCAACGCTCCTCACCGGTCTCGGCGTCCAGGGCCAACAACTGGCCCTGCCGGTCACCCACCAGCACCAGCCCTGCGCCGGAGCCCGGCCCGGCGGACAGGCGTCGCCCGGTGTCTACTCGCCAGAGCCGTTCCCCGGTTTCCGCATCCCAGGCGGTCACCCGCCCGCGGCTGTCCGCACCGAACACCCGACCATCGTCAACAGCAGGCACCAGACCGTATGCCGAAGAGTCGCTCCCGGACCCGGTAGACGCCGTCCACAGGGTTTCGGTGGGAACGGTGTCGTCAACGTCGGAAAGATCCGGCAGTTCCCGGCCACTGCCGCAAGCGGCTAGCAGCAACAGCGTGGCCAGCGTGGCCAGGATACGGAGGGGGGTGTGGTTGTACCGCTTCATCAGCTGTATTCCGTTTGGACGGCTGCACCCTGGGGCGGCAGCAGGGGCGTCACGCCCCGCTGCCCAGGTCATCCAGCTTGATCTGGATCAGTTCCCGCTGGGTGGGAGAAATGTCATCGTGGTTCAGCGCGGCGCGATAGGCTGACCGGGCCTCGTCCTCCCGCTCCAGCTCCAGCAGGATATCGGCACGCAGTTCCGCCATCTGGCCGGCATAGGCGCCACCGTTATCCAGCTTTTCCAGCGCTGTCTCGTGCTGGCCGTCTGCCGCCAACGCCCTCGCCAGCCGCAGCCGGGCCAAGCTGCGCATGGCCTCGCTGTCGGCGTTATCCGCTGCCCAGCGCAGGCTCTCGGCCGCCGCTGCCGGATCGCCCTCCTGCATGTGCAGTGCGCCCAGCTGCAGCGCCGCCATCGTGGCATACAGGCTACGACCGTGATTCTCGAGTACAAGTTCGCCGCGCCGGACCGCTGTCTCGTACTCCCCTTGGTTGGCCGGTGCCATGAAGTCCGCATAGGCATTGGCGGCGTCCACGGCGGCGCGCTCCTGCCAGGCACCCCAACCCCACCAGCCGCCCACGGCACCGGCGCCCAGGATCAGGCCGATGATGATAGAGCGGCCATTCTCCTGCCACCACCGCTTGACGGCCTCTAACTGTTCCTCATCGCTGGGATGCCGTGCCATTGCTAATCCACCACCTCTGTTGCTGCCAGTTCAGGCCAACGCCGGGCCAGGTATTCTTCCAGTTCATCCAGGGCAAGCGCCTGCTGCTCGGCCTGCCCACGCAGGTCTTTCACGCCAAAGCGCTGCCCTGCCAGCTCCTCGTCGCCCAGCACCAGGGCAACGCCGGCCCCACTGCGGTCCGCACGCTTGAACTGGCTGCGGAAACTGCCGCCGTCCGTCTGCATCTGCAGCCGAAGCGCAGGCAGGCGGTCCCGCAGGGCCTCCACCAGCGGCAGGGCTTTGAGGCTATCGGTACTGACCACGAAACAGTGCGGGTCGTTCGCGCGCCCCGCGCCCCCGGACTCCTCGAGCAACGACACCAGGCGCTCCAGCCCCAGTGCGAAACCCACCGCCGGAGTGGCCTTGCCGCCGACCTGTTCGACCAGCGTATCGTACCGCCCACCCGCGAGCACGGTCCCCTGGGCACCAAGGCGGTCAGTAATCCACTCGAAGACGGTCCGGCTGTAGTAATCCAGCCCCCGCACCAACCGGGGGTTGATCCGGTAGCTGATACCCGCCTGATCCAGAACGCTACAGACCGCCTCAAAGTGCTCCCGTGAGGCGTCGTCCATGTAATCCATGAGCCGGGGCGCCGCCTCGACGAGATCCTGCATCTCCGGGTTTTTGGTGTCCAGGATGCGAAGTGGGTTCGTGTGCAGGCGCCGCTTAGCGTCCTCGTCGAGGCGGCCCTCCTCGGCCTGAAGATAGGCCACCAACGCCTCCCGGTGGGCGGCACGCGCCTCGGCCGTCCCCAGCGTGTTCAACTCCAGGCGGACATCTTCCAGACCCAACCGTTTAAGCAGTCGGGCGGTCATCAGGATCATCTCGGCGTCCACCCCCGGACCGGTTTCACCGTAGACCTCCGCCCCGATCTGGTGAAACTGACGGTAACGCCCCTTCTGCGGCCGCTCGTGCCGGAACATCGGCCCGGCATACCAAAGACGCGGCTGGGCGCCGTGGAACAGGCCGTTCTGGATCCCGGCCCGCACACAGCCGGCGGTGCCCTCCGGGCGGAGGGTCAGACTGTCGCCGTTACGGTCGTCAAAGGTGTACATCTCCTTTTCGACGATGTCGGTGACCTCGCCGATGGAGCGGCTAAACAGTTCCGTCTTCTCGACGATCGGCAGGCGGATCTCGCGGTAGCCATACGCTTCCAGGGTCCCCCTGATGGTTGCTTCCACGTGCTGCCACAAAGGGGTCTGATCCGGCAGGATATCGCTGAAACCGCGGATACTTCGTATACCTTTCGCCACGCGTTCCTCCTGAAAAAAGGCCGGCGGCGCGCTGCCCGCAGGGGCTCTCGCCTGGCCGGCCACTGGGCGTTCGTTCGTTAAGGGACAGTCAAGCGGGCTACGTTGCCGCGGGTGTGGGGCCCCAGATCGACAGACTCACCGTCGTACTCCACGCGGACCTGCCCGGCGTTGCCGATCACCAGGGCGTAGGGCGCCTCCCCTTCCAGGTGGTGCGTCTCATCGCCGGAGTAATTGCCTACCATCAACCGGTCACCGGAGGCGTCCCTGACTTCCAGCCAAGTGTTCCCGGAAATGTGCAGCACGAGTGCCCCCTCGGGCTGTGCCGCCGGCTGGCCATTCTCCGCTTCGCCGTCATCAGCGGCGGGGGCCGCCTCCTCATCCAGGGCCAACTCCGGCACGCTCACGGGTGTGTCCGCCGGTGCATCGGGCTCAGGGGCGGCCTCCGGTTCTTCACTGACCGCCGGGTCGCTCCCCTCTTCCTGTGCGAGCTCGTCCAGCGTCCCGGGTTCTGTTGCCGGGACGTCCGAGACATCCATCTCGCTTGACTCCGGAGTGACCTCCGCTGACTCGTCCGGCCCTTCGACCTCTTCCACCGGCTCAGCGACGGTGGGTTGGGATGGGGTCCCGGTCGAGAAACCGTTGTCCACCAGCCAGAGCCAAGCCAGAACGCCGACGGCGACCAGCACGGCCACGCTGCTCAGTCCAAGCAGCCAAGGTCGCCGGCCGGGCGACCGCTCCACCCCGACCCCTTTGGCCTCCCGTACCGGGGTGTCCCGGGGGGCGTGCGGCTCCGCGTTCTCCAGGTTCAGTCGTTTCAAGGCATCGCGGAGGTGCTCGGGATCTAACTCGAGCAGCTGGGCGTAGGCCCGCAGATAGCCTTTTACAAAGGTGAGCGGAGGCAGCTTGTCGTAGTCGTCCGCCTCCAGTGCCTCCAGCGTCCTCAGCGGCAGGTTAAGCGCGTCGGCTGCCGCCTTACGGCTAAGCCCCTGGGCCTCGCGCCCCCGGGCCAGCAGTTGTCCCGGCGTTTCTTCCGGGTAACCGCGCCGGTCTTCCGCACTCGGGGCCAACCGGCTGTCGTGGTCTGAACTCATGTATCAGCGGCTCTCACGGTAAAGACGGGCTTCCCGGGAGTCGGGAAACCGGTTACGCAGGCTTAAGCCGAAGCTGGCCTCCGCATCGGCATCGCCCAGTTCCCGCGCCAACCGGACGCCCAACCACAGGCTGGCCGGGGTTTGCTGAGCCTCCGCCCGGTAACGGGTGAAGTAATCCTGCGCACCCTCATAATCCTCTGCCTCGTAGCGCAACTGGGCGACGCGCAGTAGCGCGGGAGCAAAGCGACTGTTCTCGCGCAAGGCCTCCAGAAAATAGTCTTCGGCGCGCTCGTTCTGGCCGTCACGCATCAGGCAGACACCCGCGTTGGTCAGCGGGATCTCAGGGGTCCGGTAGAGCGGGTTTTCCACCGCGGCATCGAATTGATCCAAGGCGCGCTCCAGCTCCCCCTGCTCGCAGAGAAAGCGCCCGAAGTTGTTGCGCGTGCTGGAACTTTCGCCGTCCAGCCGGACCGCACGCCGGTAGTGCCGTTCGGCGGCATCCTCCTCCCCGAGTCGCTCCTGCAACAGGGCCATCGCCGCTTGCGCCGGGGCATAGCGGCGGTCCATGTCCAACGCCCGCTTGAGGCGACGGTCCGCCTCCTCGTATTCGCCTTCCTGCAGGTAGCCGAGCCCCAGCTCGGTGTTGATCTCCACGGCCCTTTCGCTGCCCTCGCGACTGGATTGGCCCGTGGTGCCACACGCCGTCAGCGTTGCGCCCAGCAGCGCGACGAACAACAGTTGCCAGACCCTCGTCATCGGCCCTCCTGGCGGATTTCACGCCTGACCAGGCGCTGCTGCCGCCGGGTCCGGTCCTTGACCTTACCCACCAACTGCCCGCAGGCGCCGTCGATATCCTGGCCACGCGTCACGCGGGTGGTGACGGTCAGGCCGTGGCTTTGCAGGATCCGGACAAAACGCAGGATCCGGCCCCGCGGGCTGCATTGATACCGCGCCCCAGGGAAGGGATTGAACGGGATCAGGTTGACCTTGCTGGGGATGTCACCGAGCAGCTCCGCCAACTGGTGGGCATGGTGATCCTGGTCGTTCACCCCATCCAGCATCACATACTCCCAGGTGATCCGGCGGTGGGGTTTATCGGCGATGTACTCGGCGCAGGCAGGGATCAGCCGCTCCAGCGGGTGCTTGCGGTTGATCGGCACCAGCTCGTCGCGCAGCTCGTTGTTGGGCGCGTGCAGGGAGACCGCCAGGCTGACGTCGGTCTCCTTGCGCATGCGCTCGAGCATGGTGACCACGCCCGATGTGCTGATCGTCACCTTGCGCTTGGAGAGCCCGTAGGCGTCGTCGTCGGTCATCAACCGGACGGCGGGGATGACCGCGTCCATGTTGAGCAGCGGCTCCCCCATACCCATGAACACCACATTGGTGATGTGCTCGTCGGTGCCGGTGAGCTGATCATAGGCCACGTAGTACTGGCCGATGATCTCCGCCGTGCTCAGGTTGCGGTTGAAGCCCTGCTGGGCGGTGGAGCAGAAGGTGCAGTCCAGCGCGCAGCCCACCTGCGATGAGACACAAAGCGTGCCCCGCCCGTTGTCCGGGATAAACACCGTCTCAATGGCCTGGCCACCGTCCAGGCGAAGTAGCCATTTCCGGGTGCCATCTTCGGACAACTGCTCGGTGATGACCTCGGGCAGGCGAAGCGACACGCGCTGTGCCAGCCGCGCGCGCAGCGCCTTGGAGATATCTGTCATCTCCTCGAAGCCGGTCACGCGGCGCTGGTGCACCCACTTGAGCACCTGCGTGGCGCGAAAAGGCTTTTCGCCCATGTCAGCGAAAAGCCTTTTCAGCCCCTGCCGGTCGAAATCCAGCAGGTTCATGGGCTGCTCACCGCCCTTCGGCGTTTGCGCCTTTTCAGCGACTGCAGAGTTCATCGGCCTTGAAGAAGAACTCGATTTCCTGCTCGGCGGTCTCCGGCGCATCCGAACCGTGCACGGCGTTGGCGTCGATGGTTTCAGCGTAGTCGTGACGCAGGGTGCCAGCGGCGGCCTCGGCCGGGTTGGTGGCGCCCATGATCTCGCGGTTCTTGGCGATGGCGTTTTCGCCCTCAAGCACCTGGACCATGACCGGACCGGAGATCATGAAGCCGACCAGGTCGTTGAAGAAGGGGCGCTCCTTGTGCACGGCATAGAAACCCTCCGCCTGCTCACGGCTCAGATGGATCATGCGGGCTGCCACAATCTTCAGGCCGGCCTTCTCAAAGCGGTTGTAGATCTCGCCGATGACGTTCTTGGCGACGGCGTCGGGCTTGATGATGGAGAGGGTACGTTCCACTGCCATGCAAGGACTCCAGTGTATCTGTCAGGGATTGAAGGTTGGGATGGACTGGCGGGGATGACCGCTTGGGGTGCACCACGGCCGCCCGAGCCGGCGGGCCGTCCCGCGCGACTCGCGCAAGTGTACCTGCTGACCGGGTACCGGGCAATTTGCCTGACCACCCCGCGGGGCAACCGGACTCAGACCGTGAAGCTCTCGCCGCAGCCGCAGGTGTCTTTCACGTTGGGGTTGCGGAAATCGAAGCGGTGGTTGAGGCCTTCGCGGATGAAGTCCACCTCGGTGCCTTCCAGAAAGGGCAGGCTTTTCCGGCTGATCAGCAGCTTGATGCCATCCTGCTCGATCACCTCATCGGTCTCTTCGACGCTCTCGGCGTAGTCGACCGTGTAGGCAAAGCCCGAGCAGCCCGTGGTCTTCACGCCCAGACGCAGACCGACACCGCCCTCATGACGGGCCAGATAATCTTTGACGTGGCGGACTGCAGTGTCAGTGAGACGGATATTTGCCATGGTTTGCCTCCATTGGCTTGCCCGGGCGAAGCAACACGCCGGGCCTGCGGGATTCATCGGCTAATGATACTGATTACCGGAACCGGGATCGAGTTCCCTGCTGCGCAGCGGCCAGCTCAGGAGCCGGTCCGGTCGCGGAACCGTGCATCTGCCGCGTCGCTGGCATGATCGGAACTCGCGCCGGGTTTCCGGGCGCCATCAGTCACCTCTGCCTCGCGCTCCGATTTGCCGCAATCCAGTTCCTCGACTCCACATCGGGGATGCGGCTGTCTTCCACATCGCCGCCCATGCCGCGGATGGCCTGGCACATCTGCTCCAGGCGCGCATCGGTGACATGAATGTGGTCGAGGATGGCGTTGACGGCATTGGCCACCGGATCGGGCATATCGGTGGTGCCGTAGGCGTCAAAGCCGATCTTGCGTGCCACCGCGGCCCGCCGTTTGTCCTCGGCGCTGTCGGGCGTGGGCCGGACACCCGCCACCCGCGCGGGTATACCCACCATGGTGGCGCCCTCCGGTACATCGCGCAGGACCACGGCATTTGACCCCACCCGGGCGCCGCTGCCGACACTGATCGGGCCGAGAATCTTGGCGCCGGCGCCGACCACCACATCGTCGCCGAGCGTTGGGTGGCGCTTGCCCTTTTCCCAGCTGGTTCCGCCCAGTGTCACGCCGTGGTAGAGGGTGACGTCATCGCCCACCTCGGCGGTCTCGCCGATGACCACCCCCATCCCGTGGTCAATGAAGAAGCGTCGACCGATCCGTGCACCCGGGTGGATCTCGATGCCGGTCAGCCAGCGGGCGATGGTGGAAAAGAACCGGGCCGGCCAGCGCAGCCTCTTGCCCCAGAGCCAGTGGTTGCAGCGGTGAAAGATCAGCGCGTGCAGCCCAGGGTAGGTGGTCAGCACCTCGAACGCGTTACGGGCCGCCGGGTCGCGGTCCATGACGCAGCGGATGTCCTCTCTGATCCGTTTGAACATGGACAGTCAGCTCTGTCGGGTGAATGGCGGGGTTACAGAACGAGGGGCCGGCGCCGGCCGGTCAGGTGCCGACCGACCCGCTGCTACATCGGTACGAGTAGGCATAAAGCTGAGTCATGTTTCCTAGTTTACGCCCCCCGGAAGGTTTAATCACCACCCCCGCGGGCTTGCCTCTCCCCGGCCTGCGGCAGCTCAGGCAGGCGCTTTTCCACGTTGGCCAGCAGGCCGCGCAGCATCTGCAGCTCATGGTCATCGGGTGCGGCCCGGTAGAAGAGCTGGCGCAGGCGTCTCATCAGGATCTCCGGATTGTGCTTGCGCAGGAAGTCCACCTTGTCCGCAACCCGGGCCAGGTGCTCATAGAAGTATTCCATGTCCTGCGCACTGGCCGGCAGGCGATCCGGGGTGACCACCTGTGCGCCCAGCGCCATGTTGACCTCGTGGCAGACCACCTGGACCGCCGCGGCAAGGTTCAAGGAGCTGTAATCGGGATTGGCCGGAATGTGCACCAGTGCCTGACAGCGATCCAGTTCGGCATTGGTCAGGCCCGAGCGCTCCCGGCCGAAGAGCATCGCCACCGGCCGTTCGGCCGCTTCGGTGACCACCCGGCGGCCCGCCTCGCGCACATCCAGCACCTCGGCGCTGGTGATCCGTCGCGGCCGTGCGGAAAGACCCATGACCAGGCCGCAACCGGCCAGCGCGCTGTCCAGTGACGCGTGCCGCCCTGCGGCCTCCAGCACGTCGTCGGCCCGGGAGGCGTTGGCAGTGGCCTGCTCATGCGGAAAATCACACTCCGGGTCGACCAACTCCAGCCGGTTCAGCCCCATGGTCTTCATGGCCCGGGCAACCGATCCGATATTACCCGGATGGCTGGTGCCCACCAGCACAATTCTGAGGTTAGAAGGCGTCATCCCACTCCCATAAGGTCTGCTGTGAAAGGGCCGGCGGTACAGCCCGGGCGGGTTTCCTGTTATGCTTCGCGGCGTCTGACCGCCGTTGAGCGGTCCACCGATCCAGACCCACCCATCCTGGCTAGCGAAGACCACCATGCACGCAACGGTAAACATGGCCGTCCGGGCCGCTCGGGCCGCCGGCGACGTTATTGTACGCAACCTCGACCGTCTGGACCGCGTCCAGGTGGACAACAAGGGCCGCAACGACTTCGTCAGCGATGTGGATCGCATGGCCGAGGAGCAGATCATCCACATTCTGCGCCGCGCCTACCCGGACCACGCCATCCTCGGCGAGGAGTCGGGCAGCCACGGCGAGGCCGACTTCGAGTGGGTCATCGACCCGCTGGACGGCACCACCAACTTCCTCCACGGCTTCCCCCACTACGCAGTCTCCATCGCCCTGCGCCATCGCGGCCGCCTGGAGTCCGGGGTTATCTACGACCCGCTGCGCCAGGAGCTGTTCACCGCCCGCCGCGGCGCCGGTTGCCAGCTGGACGGCCGCCGCCTGCGCGTCACCCGCGCAAAGACCATCGACGGAGCGCTGCTCGGTACCGGCTTCCCCTTCAAGAACCAGCACCTGCTCAACCCCTACCTGGACATGTTCCGGGATGTGAGCGGGCGCGCCTCCGACCTCCGCCGGGCGGGGTCCGCGGCGCTGGACCTGGCCTACGTGGCCGCCGGCCGGCTGGACGGGTTCTGGGAGCTGGGCCTGCAGCCCTGGGATATGGCGGCCGGCGCCCTGATGGTGAAAGAGGCCGGTGGCCTGGTGGGTGATGTCACCGGGGGCGAGAACCACATGCAGACCGGACACATCGTGGCCGGCAACCCCAAGCTCTTCGCTGACCTGTTACGGACCATCCGGCCCCATTACAACAGCGAGACCATGGGCGGCTGAGGTACCGCCGCCCCGGCCTGTGCCTGCGGATCAAGCCTTCAGCGGGGCCAATGCCGCCTCCAGGTCGGCGCGGATATCCACCACAGCCTCCAGGCCCACCGAAATACGCACCAACGATTCCTTGATGCCGGCCGCCGCGCGTTGTTCCGGCGTATTGCGGCCGTGGGTCGTGGTGGCCGGATGGGTGATGGTGCTCTTCGCGTCACCCAGGTTGGCGGTAATGGAGAGCAACCGGGTGTTGTCGATGACCTTCCAGGCGGCCTCCCGGCCCCCCAGCACCTCGAAGCTGACGATCCCGCCAAAGGCGGATTGCTGACGCGCCGCCAGCTCGTGCTGCGGGTGGTTGCCGAGGCCCGGGTAATGCACTCGCTCCACCGCCGGGTGGGCAGCCAGCCACTCGGCCAGCACTCCGGCGCTGCGACAGTGGGCCTGCATCCGCAGGTCCAGGGTTTCCAACCCCTTGAGGAACACCCAGGCATTGAACGGGCTCATGCTCGGGCCGGCCGTGCGCAGGAACCCGAACACCTGTTCACCCACAGTCTTGGCATCACCGCAGACCGCCCCACCCACGCACCGGCCCTGCCCGTCCAGATACTTGGTCGCGGAGTGGATGATCAGGTCCGCGCCCAAATCCAGGGGCCGCTGCAACGCCGGGGTGCAGAAGCAGTTGTCCACGGCCAGCAGCGCGTCGTGCTCATGGGCCACGTCAGCCAGGGCCGCAATATCCGCCACCTCGGTCAGCGGGTTGGAGGGCGTCTCCAGGAAGAGCATGCGGGTCTCGGGGCGAACGGCGTCCCGCCAGGCCTGCACATCGGTCAGCGGGACGACGGTCACCTCGATGCCGTAGCGCGGTAGATAGTTGGCGAACAGCGAGGCCGTGGCACCAAAGAGCCCGCTGGAAGCCACGATATGGTCACCCGCCCGCAGCAGCCCGAGGGTGCTGGCCAGCACCGCCGACATGCCCGAGGCCGTGGCCACGCAGGCCTCCGCACCCTCCAGGGCGGCCAGCCGTTCCTCGAAGGTGCGCACCGTGGGGTTGGTGAAGCGGGAATAGATGTTTCCGGGGCTCTCGCCGGAGAAGCGGGCCGCCGCCTCGGCGGCGCTCCGGTAGGTAAAGCTGGAGCTGGCGTAGATCGGCTCGCTCTGCTCCTGTTCCAGCCCCCGGGTCTGGCCGGCGCGCACCGCCCGCGTGGCGGCGGCCCAATTGCCGGGGTGACGCGGGTCCTCTTTGGGCAGTTGGTTGTCGCTCATGGCGGCCTCAGCGGTGGTTGTGCAGGCTTACGGCGCCCGCCTCGGCAGAGGCCTTCCGCTTGCCCCGCGCATCATCGCCGCGCTCCGCCTGCAGCCCCTCCAGATAGTCACTATCCACGCCCCCGGTCACGTACTCCCCGTCGAAGCAGGAGCAGTCAAAACGGTCGATGCGTCGGTTGCCATAGTGAACGGCGTCCTTCAGATCATCCAGGTCCTGGAATATCAGCCGGTCCGCCCCGATCACCGCAGCGATCTGGTCCACCGTGCGATTGTGGGCAATCAGCTCCTCGGCGGAGGGCATATCGATACCGTAGACGTTGGGGTGGCGCACCGGTGGGGCCGCCGAGGCAAAGTAAACGTTCTTCGCCCCGGCATCACGGGCCATCTGCACCAGCTGCTGGCAGGTGGTGCCCCGCACGATGGAGTCGTCCACCAGCAGCACGTTCTTGTCCTTGAACTCCAAGTGAATAGGGTTCAGCTTCTGGCGGACGGACTTCTTGCGCAGGGTCTGCCCCGGCATGATGAAGGTGCGGCCGATGTAACGGTTCTTGATGAACCCCTCGCGGTACTTGACCCCCATGTGATTGGCCATCTCCAATGCCACGGTGCGGCTGGTGTCGGGGATGGGGATCACCACATCGATGTCGTGGTCCGGCCATTCACGCTCCACCTTGCCGGCCAGTTTCTCGCCCATCCGCAGCCGTGATTTGTAGACCGCCACCTCGTCGATGATGGTGTCGGGCCGGGCCAAGTAGACGTACTCGAAGATGCAGGGGGAATACACCGGGTTTTCCGCGCACTGCCGGGTATGCAGCACCCCGTCCATATCGATGAATACCGCCTCCCCCGGCGCGATATCGCGCACCCGGGTAAAGCCGAGCACGTCCAGCGCCACGCTCTCGGAGGCAATGATGTACTCCTTGCCCATGTCCGTGGTGCGCTCCCCGAAGCAGATCGGCCGAATGCCGTTGGGATCGCGGAAGCCGAGGATGCCGTAGCCATTGATCATCGAGACCACGCCGTAGGCGCCCTTGCAGCGCCGGTGCACCTCGCCCACGGCGTCAAAGATGTCGTCCGGGGTAATCCGCATCTTTCCACTGCGGCCCAGTTCGTGGGCAAGGACATTGAGCAGGATCTCGGAATCGGACGAGGTGTTGATGTGACGCAGGTCGGAGAGGAACAGCTCGCGCTTTAGCTCCTCGGCATTGATCAGGTTACCGTTGTGCGCCAGCGAAATGCCGTAGGGGCTGTTGACATAGAAGGGCTGCGCCTCGGCCGAAGTGTCACACCCGGCAGTCGGGTACCGGACGTGGCCGATCCCCATGTTGCCGGCCAGCTGCTGCATGTGACGCGTGCGAAACACATCGCGCACCAGCCCCTTGTCCTTGCGCAGGTGCAGGTGGCCGTTGTCGTAAGTCATGATGCCGGCAGCGTCCTGCCCCCGGTGCTGCAGCACGGTCAGTCCGTCATACAAAGCCTGGTTGACCGGCTCCCGGGCCACCATTCCAATCACGCCACACATGGAGCAAGTACCTCTCGGTTCAGATTTCCTCGGGGACGATCACGGCATCGGCGGGCGGGATGCCCGGCTCGTCACCCGCGCAATAGGTTTGCCAATACGTCTCTTCCGGCAACAGCGCCTCGTCGGGGCCGCCCAGTGCCAGCAGCCGGTCCATCCAGCCGTCGGCGCCGACCCGGCAGACCCAGGGCTCCATGCCCTGGATCATCACCGACTCCTGCCAGACCCGCTCTTGCGGCATCGGGCTCAGTCCCAGGATGAGCATCACCAGGGCGACCACCACCAGTCCGCGCAGCACGCCAAAGATCATCCCGAGCAGGCGATCGGTCCCGGAAAAGCCGGTTGCGCCGACCAGTTTACCGATGAGCAGGTTGACCAGGGCGCCGACCAGCAGCACCAACACGAAGACCCCCACAAAGGCCGCGCCAAGCCGCAGCGTGGGGGAATCGATCCAGGAGGACAGGAATTCCGATGCGGGGGCAGCCAACACCAGCCCCGCCCAGATGGCCAGCACCCAGGCGAGCAGGGAGACGACTTCCCGGGACAGGCCCCGGATCAGGCTGAGCAGCGCCGAAACACCGACGACGCCCAGGATGGCGATATCAAGCCAATTCATTCACGGCCCCGCGCCGCACCGCCGAAAGGCGGTGAATATTACCAAAGCGTAGCGGTTGGAGAAAGCGCGCGCGCCGCTCACGGGTGGCCAGCCACCAGACCCTCCAACCCCTGCTCCTCCTCCAGGCGATCCAGCATCCGCTGCGCCTCCTCGCGGGTCTCCATCGGCCCCACCCGTACCCGGTAGAACGTCCGGCCCGCCTCGGTATCGACCCGGTCGGCGAACACCTCCAGGCCGTCCTCACGCAGGCGGTCCCGGAAGCCCAGGGCGTTTTCCAGGTTGCCGAAGCTGCCCACCTGGACCACCCAGTCGCCGCGGTCGGGTGGGATGATGTCGAGCCCCTCTTCCGTGGTCCGGGGCTCCTCGGTCACTTCCGGCTCCGGTTCCGGCTCGGGCGCGGCTTCAGGCTCCGGCTCGGCCACATCGGGCACGGGCTCGGGTTCCGGCTCTGAGACGGGCGGCTCTTCGGCCTCCGGCTCGGCCGGCGTCTCATCGGGCTCGTCGGACCGGGGCGCTGCCAACTCTTCCTCAGCGGGCAGCTCCGGCTCCGGCAAGGGCTCCGGGCGCGGCGCCTCCACCGGCGCCTCCCCATCCCGGGCTTCCGGTACCGGCACCTCGCTCACCTCCGGTGCCGGCGGAATGTCCAGGGGCATATCCAGCTCACTGTGCTCACCGTTGCCACTGAACAACCAGGGCAGGATGATGACTGCAAGCGCCACCAGGATGACAGCGCCGGCCAGGCGGTGCTTGATGTGCTGTTCCAAGTCTATCCCTCTCCCGCTCGTCGGCCAGGGCTCAATCACAAAGACGGCGCGCCCGCATCACGGCCTCGACCGTCCGGTAGGAGCCGAATACCACAACCCGGTCCGCCGGGCGCGCACGTCGGCGCAGTCGTTCCAATGTCTCGGTCAGGCTGCCGACCTTCACGCTCCCGCTACCGCGGCGCTGCTCCAGCGCCCGGGCAATGACGTTTGGCGGCTGTGCCTGCTCGTCCGCCAGCTCGGGTAACAGCCATTGGTCGATCACCCCGTGCATGGCGTCGAGGATACCGGGCAGGGCCTTCCGTTTCATGGCGGCGAATACCGCGATCACCTGCCCGGCCAGGGGTTCGGAGCGCAGCGTCTCCGCCAGCACGCGCGCGCTGTCCTCGTTATGGGCTACATCGAACAGCCACTCCACGCCATCCACGTGGAGGCGTTCCATATGGCCCGGCAATCGTGCGCTGCGCAGCCCCCGGGTGATGGCCCAGCGGTCAACGGGCAGCCGCCCGGACAGTTGCCTCAGGCCGGCGATAGCGGCAGCGGCGTTGTCGATCTGCACGTCGCCGGCCAACGCGGGGAGCGGCAGGTCATTGATGCGTTTCTCGATGCTGATCCAGTCCCAGCCCTGGGGTTGCTTGCGCCAGCGGAAATCCACCCCGGCCGCCACCACGGGCGCGTTCAATTCCCGGGCCCGGTGGCGCACGCTTAGCGGCGGTTTCGCCTGGCCCAGGCAGACCGGCCGGCCCGGACGCATGATACCGGCCTTTTCGGCACCGATCTGCTCGCGGTCATTACCGAGCCATTCGGTGTGGTCCACGCCGATACTGGTAATGATAGCCAGGTCAGGGTCCACCGCGTTGACCGCGTCCAGCCGCCCGCCCATACCTACTTCGAGTAGCCAGACATCGCAATCCGCGGCGGCGAACACGCTCAATGCAGCCAGGGTACCGAACTCAAAATAGGTCAGGGGCACCCCTTCACGGGCTCGGTCCACCCACTGAAAGGCGGCAGTGATGATCTCGTCATGAACCGCCTCGCCGGCCACCCGGATCCGTTCGTTGTAACGCAGAAGGTGGGGCGAGGTGTAGACCGCGGTGCGGTAACCGGCCGCGTTGAGGATCGCCTCGAGGTACGCAGTCGTGGACCCCTTGCCGTTGGTCCCGGCCACCGTGATGACCGGGCAGGCCGGGTTCAGCACACCCAACCGCGAGCCGACCTCCTGAACCCGGTCCAAGCCCGGGTTGATCTCCACCGGGCTCAGGCCCTCCTGCCAGCGCAGCCAGTCGGCGAGGCCCCAGCGGGCGGCCGCCGGCGTACGTTCCGGGGCACAGGGGTCCGCCATATCAGTCCCAGTGCTCCGCCACCTCGTCGGCGGTGGGCTCAGGCGCATCCGTGGCAGGCAGTGGCGTCTGATGGGTCAGCATGCTGAGGATGGCGTGCAGACGCTCGGCCATTTCACGGCGGTCGATGATTTGATCGATGGCGCCATGCTCCAACAGGAACTCACTCCGCTGGAAGCCTTCCGGCAGGGTCTCGCGCACGGTCTGTTCGATCACGCGCGGTCCTGCGAAGCCAATCAGTGCGTCCGGCTCGGCGACTACCAGGTCGCCAAGCATTGCGAGACTGGCGGAAACCCCGCCCATGGTCGGGTCGGTGAGCACCGAAATGAACGGGACACCCGATTCCGACAGCCGGGCCAGCACCGCGCTGGTCTTGGCCATCTGCATGAGGGAGAAGAGCCCCTCCTGCATCCGCGCACCGCCGCTGGCGGAGAAGCAGATCAGCGGCACACCCTGCTCCAACGCCGTTTCGGCGGCCCGCACGAAACGCTCGCCGACCACCGAGCCCATCGACCCGCCCATGAAGGAGAACTCAAAGGCCACCGCGACCACGGGCATCCCCTTGAGCCGCCCCTGCATGGCGACCAAGGCGTCCCGCTCCCCGGTCGCCTTTTGCGCCTGGGCCAGCCGGTCCTTGTACTTCTTGCTGTCGCGGAAGCGCAGGGCATCCACCGGCTGCACCTCGGAACCGATTTCATGCCGGTCCTCGGCATCCAACAGCCATTCCAGGCGCTGGCGCGCACCGATTCGCATGTGATCGCCACACTTGGGGCAGACCTCCTGGTTCCGCTCCAGCTCCGGTCGGTAGAGCACAGCGTCACAGTGGCCGCACTTGGTCCACAGCCCCTCCGGTACGCTGCGGCTTCGCTCCGTGGCCTCGGTGCGGATCCGCGAAGGCATCAGCTTCTGGAACCAGCTCACGACGTTACCTCCTCCGCCACCCCGTCCAGGGCCTGGCGCATGGCACCCAGCGCCTCTTCCAACTCCGGTGCGATCCGTTCCGGCTCGTCCGCATGCTCGGCGATGCGCTTGACCAGCGCACTACCGACAATAATGGCGTCCGCCAACGCCCCTATGCGTGCCGCACTGTCCGCATCCCGGATCCCGAAACCCACTCCCACCGGGAGGTCGGTCCGGGCCTTCACCGTCGCCACTCGGCGCCGGATGTCGTCGACGTCCAGGTCGGCGAAACCGGTGACGCCCTTGATGGCAACGTAATAAATGAAGCCCCTGGCAGCCCCGCAAATGGCCTCCAGGCGTTCCGGCGCGGTGGTGGGTGCCACCAGGAAAATGGGGGAGAGCCCCTCACTCTCGTAAGCCTGGGTGAACGCCCCGCCCTCTTCCGGCGGCAGGTCCACCGTCAACACACCGTCCACACCGGCGGCGGCCGCCTCCTCGGCGAACACCTCCGGCCCCAGGTACTCGATGGGGTTCATGTAACCCATCAGGACCACAGGGGTCTGGTCGTCCTCCTCACGGAACTGGCGGACCATCTCCAGGACATCGCGCAGGGTGGTCCCGTGCACGAGGGCGCGCTCGCACGCCGCCTGGATGACCGGGCCGTCGGCCATCGGGTCGGAAAAAGGCACGCCCAGTTCGATGATGTCGGCACCGGCCCGCACCAGCGCGTGCATGATGCCCACCGTATGCTCCGGTGCCGGGTCACCGGCGGTGATGTAGGGAATCAAAGCCTTCCGGCCGGCCTTGCGGCAGTCGGTCATGCGCTTTTCCAGGCGATTCATAGCTCGATACCCTCCAGGTCGGCCACGGTGGCGATGTCCTTGTCACCCCGGCCCGACAGGTTCACCACGATGCTCTGTTCCGGGCTCATCTCGGCGGCCAGCTTGCGTGCATAGGCCAAACCGTGGGCCGTCTCCAGCGCGGGCATGATGCCCTCGCAGCGGGTGACCTCGTGGAACGCCTGCAGCGCCTCGTCATCGGTGACGCTGACGTACTGGGCACGGCCGGAGTCCTTCAACCAGGCGTGCTCCGGTCCCACTCCGGGGTAGTCCAGCCCGGCGGAGATCGAGTGCGTGCCCTGGATCTGCCCCGATTCGTTCATCATCAGGTAGGTGCGGTTACCGTGCAGCACCCCGGAACGGCCTTTACAGAGCGGAGCGGCGTGGCGTCCGGTCTCCACGCCCTCACCGCCGGCCTCGACGCCGTAGATGGCAACGGACTGGTCCGCCAGGAAGGGATGGAACAGGCCGATGGCGTTGGAGCCCCCACCGACGCAGGCCACCAGGGCGTCGGGCAGCCGGCCCTCGCGCTCCAGCATCTGCCGGCGCGTTTCCCGCCCGATAACGGATTGAAAATCGCGGACCATCATCGGATAGGGGTGGGGGCCTGCCACGGTGCCGATGATGTAGAAGGTATCATCCACGTTGGCCACCCAGTCGCGCATGGCCTCGTTGAGCGCGTCCTTGAGGGTCCGGGTGCCGCCGTCCACGGCGCGCACCTCAGCGCCCAGCAAGCGCATGCGAAAGACGTTGACCGACTGGCGTTTGACATCGTCGGCACCCATGTAGACCACGCACTGCATGCCCAGGCGCGCGGCCACAGTGGCGCTGGCCACGCCGTGCTGGCCGGCACCGGTCTCGGCGATCACCCGCGGCTTGCCCATGCGTTTCGCCAACAGCGCCTGGCCTACGGTGTTGTTGATCTTGTGCGCACCGGTGTGGTTGAGATCCTCGCGCTTGAAGTAGATGCGCGCGCCCCCCACCCGGCTGCTCCAGCGCTCCGCCAGGTAGAGCGGCGTCGGGCGACCCACAAAGTCCTGCAGGTCGCGATCGATTTCCGCCAGGAACTCCGGGTCGTTGCGGAAATGCTCGTAGGCCCGCGCCAGCTCATCCAATGGGGCCATAAGGGTCTCGGAGACAAAGCGGCCTCCATAGGGCCCGAAGTGCCCCGTCTCGTCGGGGTAACGGTCGAACCCCGGAATGCGTTCGATCACATCAGTCGGCTTGGTGGACATTGCTCACCTCGTTGATGAATGCGGCCATGAGCTGCGGGTCCTTCACGCCGGGAGCCGATTCGACCCCCGAGCTCACGTCCACCGCGAACGGTCGAGCCTGTTTGACGGCATCGCCCACGTTATCCGGGCTCAGCCCACCGGCCATGATCAAAGGGACGCCGGCATCATGGGGCACCCGAGCCCAGTCGAACACCTCGCCGCTGCCGCCACTGGTGCCGCGGCTATGGCTGTCCAGAAGGAACCCCACCGCGGAGGGGTAACGGGCCACCCAAGCCTTCGGGTCCCCCGACTCGCCCATCGGGATGGCCTTGATGTACCGCCGATGGAATCCTTCGCAGAACTCGGGGGCCTCATCGCCATGGAACTGCAGGAGGTCGATGCGCAGTTCGCTTAGCACCTGGCGCACGAAAGCCGCCTGGGGGTCCTGGAACAGGGCAACCACGGTCACGAACGGGGGCAGCGCGTCGATGACGGCTTGCGCCGTGGCGCGATCCACCGCCCTGGGGCTGCGCTCGTGAAAGACCAGCCCCACGGCATCAGCGCCCAGGTGGGCGGCATCGCGGGCGTGTTCAGGGCGGGTGACCCCACAGATCTTTACTCGGGTTCGAAAGCTTTTGGCGCTCACAATTATCGCGTATCCGGATGAGAACTTGAATGGATAGCCGTTCATGCTAACCCGCGGCGGGTTACTCAGGCAAAGCGCGGTCGCCACCCCTGCAGCGGCAACCCGTGCACCTCCGGGTATTCCACCCCCACCAGGTACAAGCCCTCCGCAGGTGCCGTTGCGCCGGCGACGGTGCGGTCACGGCCGGCAAGCAACTCGGCCGTCCAGGCCACCGGGCGCTCCTGGCGGCCGATCAATGAGAGCGTGCCGGCGATGTTGCGCACCATGTGGTGCAGGAACGCGTTGGCGGTGATGTCCAGGTAGATGAACGGCCCTGCTGCTTGCACGGTCAATGCCCGGACCGTACGGACCGGGTGCTTGGCCTGGCAGGCCACGGCGCGGAAGGCGGAGAAGTCGTGTTCGCCCAGCAACGCGCCGGCGGCCTTGGCCATGAGCGAGGCATCCAGTGGGTACTTGGACCACGCCACCCGCCCCCGCAGCAACGCGGGCCGGGCGCGTCCGCAGCACCAGATGTAGCGGTAGCTCCTGGAAGTGGCGCCAAAACGGGCATGGAAGGTGTCGTCCACCGGCCGCGCCCAGCGCACCGCTACCCCACCGGGCAGATTCGAGTTGGCACCCAACACCCAGGCATGCTCCGGCCGGTAGGCGGCGGTTTCGAAGTGGACCACCTGCTCCGTGGCGTGCACCCCGGTATCGGTCCGGCCCGCGCAGGTTACGGTGACCGGCTCATCCGCCACGCGGGAGAGTGCCTTCTCCAGGGCCTCTTGAACCGACGGCGCGTGGTCCTGGCGTTGCCAGCCGCAGAAACCACTACCGTCATACTCCAGCCCCAGGGCCAGTCGAAAGATCATCGGGACTCCATGGCTGCCGGCTTGATCAGAACCAAAAGAGCAGGGCCGCGGTAACGCCAACCACCGGGGTCAACTGCCATAGCGGAGGGCGGACATCGTGCGGGACCCATACCCGCGGCGGCGGTCGGCGCTCCGCATGCACCATGGCCCGGGCGAAAACCCGGGCACCGAACACGGCCGGTTGCCGCCAGGGACTGCCGCGGGCCCAGTCCCTCCGGGTGGCTGCCACCATGACCCGCAAGCGCGGCACGGTCTCCAGGGTGAGGACCAGGCGGACGGCCACCCGGTCGACGTCCAGCCCGACCAGGCGCAACGGTCGCAACACCCAGCCCAGCCCTGCGATCAGGTCGGCGCGCGACTGGCTTCGCATCAGCCAGTGCACGGCCGCCACCAGCGCCGCAAGGGCGAAAACGCGCAATAGCCCCTCGGCAAGCCCCTCACGGCTGGGCACCGCCCCGGGTTCACCGCCCGGCCAGAGTGCCTGCCCGGGCGTGAGGAAGAGGTAGAGCACCGCGATGGAGAGAAACAGGAACTTGAGTTGCCACAGCCCGCGCGCGAGCCTGCGCCAACCCGGGGCGTCCCGCCAGGGCAGCAACCCGGCTACCAGCACCCCGGCGATGGCCACCTGGGCCATGGACGCCCGCGCCAGGACCGTTGCCAGCGCGATCACCAGCAGGACGCGGGTGGCCGGGTGCATGTCGCTCAGCCGAGGCTGTCCAGCAGCGCCTGCGCTTCCTTCTTCTGCTCGGGACTGCCGACCGAGACCACCTCGTTCAACAGTTCCCTGGCGCCGTCGGGATCACCCAGGTCCACGTAGGCCCGAGCCAGGTCGAGCTTGGTGGCAATCTCTTCTTCGTCGGCCTCCGCCCCCGGCTCGGGCTCGTCGTCGGCAGCCCGGTCATCGGTCGGCGCCGCAGTCCCATCGTCCGAGGCATCCTGGGCCGCCACGTCATCCAGGTTCAGCCCACCGAAATCCAGGTCAAACTCGTCGTCCCGGGCCTTGTCGGCGCCCTCGGCCTGCTCGGCAGACTCTGCCCTGTCTCGCCAACTGTCGTCGACCTCGAAGTCCAGTGACAGATCGCCCATTCCTTCGCCCTCCGACCGCTGCGAGACGCCTGCATCAGCGGCCTTACCATCGTCGGCATCCGGTTCATGCGGTTCGCTGCCCTGACGGGTTTCCGCCCCGTCGGCGGAGCGCTCTGTCTCCGGCAAGTCCAGGTCAAACGCCAGGTCGCCCCCGAACGGCTCGTCACTGCGCTTTAAATCACTCTGGTCCTCTGCCGCGGCATCGGGTTCACCCAGCGTCGGCAGCGTCGCCGTACCCGACGCATCCTCTACCTCCGGCGCACCGGCTGCAGACTGGTCGCCACCAAACAGCGGGTTATCCGGCGCGAACGCCTGCCCGATGGTGACGGCCCGCACCCAGTGCGGGTCGGACTGGCCGTCCACGCGATCCCAGAGGGCCTGCGCCTGCTGATCAAAGGCCTGCCGATCACCCGTCTCGGAAAGCACCTCGAGGAGACGCAGCCGGTACTCGCTACGTGCCGGGGTGTTGTTGAGCGCTGCAATCAGGGTCTCCCGGGCCCCATCCAGGTCGCCGGCCTCCGCCAGGCGATCTGCCTCCTTCAGGGGATCGGCCTCGTCGGCAGCGCCCTCGCCGGCCGCCGCCGCAACAGCCACACCGCCCGCAGCGACGCCGGCCTCACGGGCCGGCGGTTCAGCAATCGGTACTTCCTCGGCAGCCACACCGGTCTCACCACGACGGCGGCGCAACAACATCAACGCCAGCAGCCCGATAAGAATGGCGAGACCACCAATCGCCAGCGGCAGGCTGAGCCCGTCCAGCCAGCCCGTTGGCCGGGGTTCGGTTCCCGTCGGCGGCTGGGCGGGTGCGGCTTCCTCGTCCTCTTCCGCCAGGGCGTCATCCTCGACGGCAGGCTCGGCATCCGCCACGTCCGGGTCGGTAGGCGCCGTTTCGGGCTCCTCCTCCGGCGCCTCGGTGGTCACCTCGCTATCGGCAGGGTCCACAGGCACGGGCACCCCTTCCTCCAGCTCGACGGTAACCAAACGTTCCAGGCGGGCGAGTTCGTCCTGCATATCCGCCAGGCGCGCACGCAGGTCCTCATTCTCGGATCGAAGGCTCGCCTGCTCTTCCCGGGCGCGGATCAGCTCTTCACGCAACGCCCCGATGTTCTCTTCGCTCGGCTCGATATCGCCATCCAGCAGGTTGGCGATCTCTTCCTCATTGCGGTCCGATTCGGCGACTATCTGCAGTTGCTGATCCAGCTGCTCGCTATCCAGGACATCGGCAGGCGGCTCAGTCTCGGCAACGTCCGCATCGGGCTCATCGGTAACGGGCGCCTCTGCAGGGGCGCTGGCCAGTTGCCGGAACCGCTCCCTCGCCTGATCCGCATCAAGCTGGCGGGCCTGGTTGGCGGAGGGCACCTCCAGGGTGGCGCCCCGACGCAAACGGTTGATATCGCCATCGACGAACGCTTCGGGGTTCGCCTCGAAAAGGGCCACCGCCATCTGGTGGGCGTTCACCCCTTCGGCCCGGGCCTGTTCAGCGATCGCCCAGAGGGTTTCGCCGTCGCTGACCGGGCCGTATTGGCCATCACGGACTCCCGGCTGGGCCGATGGCGCACGCTCCGCCTCGGAGATCGGCACCCCTTCCACGTCCCGTCTTTCAGTAGCCGGGGCCGTGGGCGGGGCCGGCGCCTCGTCAGAATCACGGGGCGGGTCCAGCAATAGGGTGTACTCTCGGATCAACCGGCCCTGGGGCCAGTTCAGTTCCACCAGAAAGTCAACAAAGGGTTCGCGGAAGGGATTGCGGGTGTAGACCCGGACATGCGGGCCATCAGCGTCGTCCTCGACCACCTCGAAACGGATATCCCGCAGGTAGTGAGGCCGGTCCAGCCCGGCGCGGTCGAAGACCTCTTCCGGCGCCATCGTCACCTGCAGGTCTTCCAGCTTGTCCCGGTCGCTCGCCTCCAGCGGTATGCGCGCCGACAACGGCTGGTTGAGGAATGAATCCTGCTCGATAGTGCCCAGCCCCAGTGCCAAGGCGGTGGAGGAGAACGTCAGACCGGCAACGGTGGTGATAATGGCCCGTTTTAGTAGCATCCCAATCCCTGAGTGATGATGCGCGGGCGGGCCTTGCACCCACCGCGCTGCGTTTCCTGATGCCCGCCCCACTTCAGGGGCGGGCATCCCCCGGACCTCAAATGTACTCGCGAATCAGTAGTTCAGCAATCTGAACACTGTTCAGGGCAGCGCCCTTGCGCACATTGTCGGCCACGACCCAGAGGTTCAGGCCGCGGGGATGGGAGATGTCCTCCCGGATACGACCCACGTAGACCGGGTCGTGAGTGGCGGCCTCGGTCACCGCCGTGGGGTAACCACCCGGTTCGCGGTCGTCCAGCACCTCAATGCCTTCGAACTGGCTCAGCAGCTCACGGGCCTTGGCCTCGGTGAGCTTCTCGCGGGTCTCGATATGCACGGCCTCGGAGTGACCGTAGAAGACCGGTACGCGGACCGCCGTCGGGTTCACCAGAATGCTCTCGTCGCCGAAGATCTTCTGGGTCTCCCAGACCATCTTCATCTCTTCTTTGGTGTACCCGTTGTCCAGGAACACATCGATGTGCGGCAGGCAGTTGAAGGCGATCTGCTTGGGATAGGCCTCGCACTCGACGGGCTTGCCGTTCAGCAGATTCGCGGTCTGGGTGGCCAGCTCCTCGATGGCCTCCTTGCCGGAGCCCGACACCGCCTGATAGGTGGCCACGTTGATCCGCTCGATGGTGGCAGCCTCGTGCAACGGCTTCAGCGCCACCAGCATCTGGATGGTGGAGCAGTTCGGGTTGGCGATGATGTTGCGCTTGGTGTAACCGGCCACGGCGTCCGGGTTAACCTCCGGGACCACCAGCGGGATATCCTCCTCGTAGCGGAAGTGCGAGGTGTTGTCGATCACCACGCAGCCCGCCTCGGCGGCCTTGGGCGCATACTCGGCGGAAATCGAGCCCCCCGCGGAGAACAGGCCGATCTGCACCTTGGAGAAATCAAAGGTGGCGAGATCCTGGATCTCGACATGCTTGCCCTTGAACTCGATGGTCTTGCCCGCGGAACGGCTGCTGGCCAGCGGGTAGATGTTGCCTACGGGGAAGTCGCGCTCGGCCAGGATGGACAGCATGGTCTCGCCGACTGCACCGGTGGCGCCGACTACAGCGACATCGTAGGTCTTGCTCATTGGGTCGTCCCCTTTTCGCTTACAGAATTGGTTGATCGGTGATCCTGGGCCTCAGTCCCGGGCGCGCAGCGCGGCCACGACCGCATCGCCCATTTCGGCGGTGCTGACGGTTCGGGACTGGCGGGCGGCGATATCCGGAGTGCGCAGGCCTTGGTCCAGCACGTCGCCCACCGCCTGCTGTACCCGGTCCGCCAGCGCCCCCTGATCGAGACTGTAGCGCAGCATCATCGCCACGGACAGAAGCGTCGCCAGCGGATTCGCCAGCCCCTTGCCGGCGATATCGGGTGCGGAGCCGTGCACCGGCTCGTACAGCCCCTTGCTGTGTACGTCCAGCGAGGCGGAGGGCAGCATGCCGATGGAGCCGGTGAGCATGGCCGCGCAGTCGGAGAGCACGTCACCGAACAGGTTGCTGGTGACCATGACGTCGAACTGCTTGGGCGCCCGCACCAGTTGCATGGCGGCATTGTCCACGTACATGTGGCTCAACTCCACGCCGGGATAGTCACCGGCCACGCGCTCCATCACCTCGCGCCAAAGCTCGGAGACCTCCAGCACATTGGCCTTGTCCACGGAGCAGACCCGGCTACCGCGCTTGCTGGCGATGTCAAAGGCCAGACGGCCCACGCGGTCGATCTCCGACTCGCTGTAGACCATGGTGTTGTAGCCCTGGCGCTCGCCGCTCTCGAGCGTGCGGATTCCCCGCGGCTCGCCGAAATAGATGCCCCCGGTGAGCTCCCGCACGATCATGATGTCCAGACCGGCCACCACGTCGTGCCGCAGGCTGGAGGCGTCCGCCAGTTGCGGGTAGAGAATGGCCGGCCGCAGGTTGCCGAACAGGCCCAGCTCGGCCCGGATGGCCAACAGGCCGCGCTCGGGCCGCAGCGGGCGGTCCAGCTGCTCCCAGCGCGGGCCACCCACCGCCCCCAGCAGGATGGCGTCGGCATCGCGGGCCAGGGCCAGGGTCTCGTCCGGCAGCGGTTTGCCGTGGGCCTCGTAGCCAGCACCGCCGATAGGGGCCTCTTCCAGATTGCAGTCGAAGCCGTAGTCGTCGCGCAGGGCCTCGAGGAGCTTGCGCGCCTCGGCCACGATCTCCGGGCCGATGCCATCGCCCGGGGTAATCAGGATATCAGCAGTCATGCAGAGTCCTTTGCGGGGTCGTGGAGGCCAGCGTCAGCTGCCCTCTTCCAGGTCGGTGAAGAGCCACGGCGCCTGCTCGCGGCGGCGGGCCTCATAGGTGCGGATGTCCTCGGCGTGCTTCAGGGTCAGGCCGATCTCATCCAGCCCCTCGAGCAGGGCGTGCTTGCGGAAGCCGTCAATCTGGAAGTCAAAGGCCTCACCGGAGGGCGTGCGCACCTGCTGCTCAGGCAGGTCGACCTCCAGTTGGTAACCCGGGGTGGCATCAACCTCCTTGAACAACTGGTCTACCTGCTCCTCGCTGAGCACCAACGGCAGCAGGCCGTTCTTGAAGCAGTTGTTGTAGAAGATATCGGCGAAGCTGGGGGCGATGATGGCGCGGAAACCGAAGTCCTTCAGCGCCCAGGGCGCATGCTCGCGCGAGGAGCCGCAACCGAAGTTCCGCCGGGTCAGGAGGATGCTGGCGCCTTCATAGCGGGGCTGGTTCAGGACGAAATCCGGGTTGACCGGGCGCTGGCTGCAATCCATGTCCGGCTGGCCCTCGTCCAGGTAACGCCATTCGTCGAACAGGAAGGGACCAAACCCGGTACGGCGGATGGACTTGAGAAACTGCTTGGGGATGATGGCGTCGGTGTCCACGTTAGCCCGGTCCAACGGCGCCACTACCCCCTTGTGCGTGATGAATGGTTCCATGAGGCGATCAATCCTCTTCGGTATCGGCTTCTTCCTGGATGACTTCGCCGGTCTGCTCAATGTCCTCTCCGGCGCCCTCGATGGTGGCACAACCGCTCACCAGCAGGCCCAGCAGCATGAGAATCGCGAAGTAACGCATGGTCCGACCTCCAGGGGAGAATAAAGTCAGCCGGTGGCCCCTGAGGCCCACCGGCTCCGGGATCAATGCGGCATCACTGCTGTTCGGGCCAGTGTCGCACGTCCACAAAGTGGCCGGCGGTGGCCGCGGCCGCAGCCATGGAAGGGTTGACCAGGTGCGTGCGGCCGCCCTGCCCCTGCCGCCCCTCGAAATTCCGGTTCGAGGTGGAGGCGCAACGCTCACCGGCCTGCAACCGGTCGGCGTTCATGGCCAGGCACATGGAGCAGCCCGGCTCGCGCCATTCGAAACCGGCCTCGATAAAGATCTTGTCCAGGCCTTCCTTCTCGGCCTGGGCCTTCACCACCCCCGAGCCGGGAACCACCAGCGCCTGGGTCAGCGTGTCAGCCACCTTGTGACCGCGGACCACCTCGGCGGCGGCGCGCAGGTCCTCGATCCGGGAGTTGGTGCAGGAGCCGATAAAGACGCGATCCAGCTGGATTTCCTTGATCGGCGTACCGGGCTGCAGGCCCATGTAATCGAGCGCACGGCCCATGCTGCTGCGCTTGACCTCGTCCTGTTCCTCGAAGGGGTTCGGCACCTGGCCACCCACCGGCACCACCATCTCCGGGGAGGTCCCCCAGGTGACCTGCGGCTCGATCTCAGCGGCATCCAGCACCACCACCCGGTCGAACTCAGCGTCCGGGTCACTGTGCAGAGTCTTCCAGTACTCGACCGCCTTGTCCCAGTGCTCGCCCTTGGGTGCGAAGGGGCGGCCGCGCACGTACTCGATGGTCTTGTCGTCCACTGCCACCATGCCGCAGCGGGCACCGCCTTCGATGGACATGTTGCAGATGGTCATCCGGCCCTCGACGGAGAGCGAGCGGACGGCTTCACCACCGAACTCGATGGCGTAGCCGGTGCCCCCGGCAGTGCCAATCTTGCCGATGATGGCCAGGACCACATCCTTAGCAGTGACGCCCCGGCCCAGCTGGCCGTCCACGCGGACCAGCATGCGTTTGGCCTTCTTCTGCACTACCGTCTGGGTGGCCAGCGCGTGCTCCACCTCGGAGGTGCCGATCCCGAAAGCGAGGGCACCCAGGGCGCCGTGGGTCGAGGTGTGCGAGTCGCCACAGACCACCGTCATGCCGGGCTGCGTCGCACCCTGCTCCGGCCCCACCACGTGGACGATCCCCTGGCGCCGGTCCAGCATGCCGTACTCGGTAATGCCGAACTCCTCGCAGTTCTTGTCCAGCGTCTGCACCTGCACCCGGGAGACCGGATCAGCGATACCCTGGGCCCGATTGGTGGTGGGCACGTTGTGGTCGGTGACCGCCAGGTTGGCCTCTACCCGCCAGGGCCGGCGGCCGGCCAGGCGCAACCCCTCGAAGGCCTGCGGCGAGGTCACTTCGTGCAGCAGCTGGCGATCCACATACAGCAGCGCAGAACCATCGGGGTTCTCACGCACCACATGGGCTTCCCAGAGCTTGTCGTAAAGGGTCTTGCCAGACATAGCGATCACCATCAGTGTCTTGCGGGACAAACGGGCGGCGCGCTGCACCGCCCTTGATTCAGCGCTCCAGTATATCGAAATCGCGCTATTGATTCATATCAGGGCAAACGGGCACCGGGAACCAGTGCTCAATGCGCCTCGCGTTGCAGGCTCACCCATGCCAGCACCGCGGCCACTGCCGCCACCAGCGCCCCCAGGTAGTAGGTATGGCCACCCCAGTCATCCCACAACCACCCGGCCACCAGGCTGCCCAGCGCCACCCCGGCCCCAAAGGTCAGGCTGCTGTAGAGCGCCTGCCCCCGGCCCTGGTTGCCGCCGACGAAGTAACGGTTGATGGTGTGGATGCCCACCGCGTGGTAGACGCCGAACGTCGCCGCATGCAGCGTCTGCGAGAGCGCCACCAGGGCAAGACTGTCCACGAAGGCGCCGAGCAGCAGCCAACGCACCACCGCCAGCACCAGGGCAATGGTGAGCAGCAAACGGGGGCCGTAACGGGGCAATAACCGGTGCATGACCAGGAACAGCAACACCTCGGCGACCACGCCCACCGCCCACAGGATCCCGATGGTGCTACCGGAATAGCCATGATCCTCCAGGTAAATGCTGAAGAAAGCGTAGAAGGGCCCGTGGCTGGCCTGCAGCAGCATGCAGGCGAGCAGAAAGCCCAGCACGTGGGGCTGACGCAGGACCGCGAGGAACGGCGGATGATCCCCATTACCCTGGCCATTGCGCCCCTCCGGCGCGATCAGCGCAGAGATCCAGAGCCCGGCGAACAGCAGCAAAATGCCCCAGGGCAGGAGGTCCAGACCGAAGTGATCCACCGCCCGGCCAAAGCCGATCACCGTGACGATGAACCCTACCGAACCCCACAGCCGCACCAGGCTGTAGACCTGAGGACGCTGCCCCAGGTGGTTGAAGGTGTTGGCCTCGAACTGAGGCAGAGCGGCGTTCCAGAAAAAGCTGAACCCGGCCATGACCAACGCCATCCACCAAAACCCGCCCTCCACCAGGGCCCCGGCGAACAGCAGGAGCGCCGCCAATGCCGCCAGCCGCACGATGAGCATGCGCCGGCCCAGGTGATCGGCCAACCAGCCCCAGAGATTCGGGGCGATGATCTTGGTGGCGTGCAGAATGGCCAGCAGCTGGCCTATCTCGGCGGAACTGAAGCCGAGTTGCCGCAGGTAAGGGCCCCAGTAAGGTACCAGGGCACCCAGGGCGGCAAAGAAGAAAAAGTAAAAGCTGGATAACCGCCAGTAGGGTAATGCTGAGGCCATCAGCGGTTGCTGGCGGGTATCGTCGGCGTCTCGGCGTTTACGTCGGCGCACTGGGCGCGGTGGCGCAGCCAGTGATCCATGAGGGTCAGGGCCATCATGGCCTCGGCGATGGGTACGGCACGGATACCCACGCAGGGGTCGTGCCGCCCCTTGGTGACCACCGGCACCGGTTCGCCGGCAGCATCGATGGTCCGGCCCGGCACGAGGATGCTGGACGTGGGCTTGAGCGCGATGCGGGCGACTACATCCTGCCCAGTGGACAGCCCACCCAGCACACCACCGCTGTTATTGCTGGTGAAGCCCTCCGGGGTGAGCTCATCACGGTGTTCACTGCCATGTTGCATGACACTGGCAAACCCCGTCCCCAGCTCAACCCCCTTGACCGCGTTGATACTCATCAGTGAGTGGGCCAGGTCCGCATCCAGGCGGTCGAAGACCGGCTCACCCAGACCCGCGGGGCAGCCACGGGCCACCACGGTAACCGCAGCGCCAATGGAGTTGCCGGACTTGCGCAGGTCGTGCATGAACGACTCGAGATCCGGCACCCGCTCCGGGTCGGCACTGAAGAAAGGGTTCTGATCCACCGCCATCCAGTCCTTGATGCCCAGTTCGATGGGTCCGAGCTGGGTCAGGCAGCCCTGGACGGTGATACCCAGCCGCTCCCGCAGGTATTTACGAGCAATCCCTCCAGCGGCCACCCGCATGGCGGTCTCGCGCGCCGACGACCGGCCACCGCCGCGATAGTCACGCACGCCATACTTCTGGGTGTACGTGTAATCGGCGTGACCCGGCCGGAAACGCTGGGCGATCTCGGAGTAGTCCTTGGAGCGCTGGTCCTGATTCTCGATAAGCAGCCCGATGGGCGTGCCGGTGGTGTACCCCTCGAAGACCCCCGACAGGATACGGACCTGGTCGGGCTCCTTGCGCTGCGTCGTGAACTTGGACGTCCCCGGGCGACGGCGATCAAGATCGTGCTGGAGATCGGCCTCGCTCAGTGGCAGCCCGGGTGGACAACCATCGACAATCGCCCCCAGCGCAGGCCCGTGGCTCTCGCCGAAGGTGGTGACGGTAAACAGTTTGCCTAACGTATTTCCTGACATGCCGCTATTCTAACCGCTTTTGCGGTCGGTTGCCGGCCCCGCTGCTTGCTCCAGGCTCAGGGCCATGACGTAGTCATCCATCACGAACCCGCCACCGATCTCCTTGCACTGCTGCCCCTGGCAGACAAACCCTGCGCGCCGGTAGAAGGCCAGGGCTTCGTCATTGGAGCGGTTCACCGTGAGGGTCAGAGCGCTGTGGCCTGCATGGGTCACCTGCCGGGTTACCGCCTCCAGCAGCAGCATGGCCCCTCCGCGGCGCTGGTGATCAGGGTGAACGTAAAGCTTGTGCAACCGCGCCGCAGCGCCATCGTGGGGCGCCCAGGCGGCGAACCCCGCCACCGCCCGGTCAACCCTGCGGACCAACAGCAGCCAGTAGACAAGCCCCTGCAACTCGCGACGCAGCACCTCCGGGGCGTACATCCAGTCAAGCATGTACCGGATCTGCCCGTCACTGATCATTCCCCGGTAACACTGCCACCAGGTCTCGGCGGCCACGCGCCGGACCACCGGGATGTCATCGGTGGTGGCGGGCCGCCAGTCGAAATAATCGTCCGAGGCGCCTTGTCGCATGATCAGCATCCGTGCCCGGGGGTATGAAGAAGCCGGCAGGACCGGCGGCGGCCTGCCGGGTCAGGCCCCGTCAACCAGGGGGTCGTCCGGCTCTACCTCCGGATACTCGTTGACCACCCGGTCGCTGCGGGCGTCCCGCTCCAGCAGGATCACCCCGTAGCCCCAAAGATTGGCCAGGTGCCGCAGCACCTGCAGCGTGCTGGCGGAATCCAGGAGCACGCCGTCCACCACCCGATGCTCCAGGATCAGCTTGCGATCCCCCACCAGGTCCACATCAACCACCTGCAGATCCACTTCCTGGCGCGCCAGATCGTACTGTGCCGCCAACGACTGGCGCAGTTCCCGGTAACCGGCGTCATCGTGGATGGCAGTGACCTCCAGGTCGGGGTCCTCGGCGTCGTTGTGGATACGGAACAACCGCCACTGGCGCATCAACCGCGGACTCAGGAACTGCTGGATGAAGCTCTCGTCCCGGTACTCCGCCCAGGCGTGCTTCCAGGTGCCCAACGGGTCCTGGTTACCGGCGATGTCCGGGAACCAGCGCCGGTCCTCGTCGGTGGGCGACTCACAGATCCGTTTAATGTCCTGAAGGATGTCAAAACCGAGGGCATAGGGGTTGATGCCCGAGAACCGGGGGTCGTCGAAGTCCGGTTGCGCCACCACGTTGGTATGGTTGTGCAAGAACTCAAGGTAGGCGCCATCGTCAATCTGACCGGACTGGTGCAGACGGTTCATGATGCTGTAGTGCACCGTCGTGGCGCAGCCCTCGTTCATCACCTTGGTCTGCTTCTGCGGATAGAAGTACTGCGCCACCTGCCGCACGATGCGCAACACCTCGCGCTGCCAGTGATGCAGCCGCGGCGCCCGCTTTTCCAGGAAGTAGAGCAGGTTCTCCTCGGGCAACCCCAACCGGCGTTGGCGCGCATCCAGCGCCTGCAGTTCCGGCGGGGCACTCCCCCCGGACTCGGGCGTGGGCACCGTCCGCCAGAGGTCGTTGAAAGTGGCCTCCAGGTACTGCCGCCGCGCCTCCTCCCGCTCCCGTTCCTGGCGCAGATTGAGCCGGCCCTTGCGCGGGAAACGGTGGACCCCGTGGCTCATGAGCGCATGCGCCGCATCGAGCAGCCGCTCCACCGCCTGCACCCCGTAGCGCTCCTCGCACTGGGTGATGTAGCCCTTGGCAAAATCCAGGTAGTCCAGAATGCCCTCGGCGTCGGTCCAGGTCCGGAACAGCTGATTATTCTTGAAGAAATGGTTGTGGCCGAATGCGGCGTGGGCGATCACCAGCGTCTGCATGGTCATGGTGTTCTCTTCCATGACGTAGCTGATGCAGGGGCTTGAGTTGATAACGATCTCGTAGGCCAGCCCAGTCAGGCCCTTGCGGTAGTGCATCTCGTCGCGGGCGAAATGCTTGCCAAACGACCAGTGCCGGTAGAACAGCGGCATGCCGAGGCTGGAGTAGGCATCCAGCATCTGCTCGGAGCTGATCACCTCGATCTGATTGGGGTAGGTGTCCAACCCCAGCTCCTCGTGGGCGATGCGCTCCACGGCATCATGGACCCGCTTGAGTTTGTCGTAGTCCCAATCCGCCCCGCGATAGAGCAGCCGGGCACTCTCCTCCAACCTCGTCATAGGCCCGCTCCCAGCTTATCGACAGGCGTAAACAGCTCGCGGAACACCGGGAAGATCTCGTCCCGGCGGCGTACCCGCCGCATGGCCATGACCGGCTGGGTACTGGCCACCTTCTCGTAGGCGCGCCACAGGTCCGAGGCCATGTGCAGCCCCTGCCCCCCCACCTCGATGTAGGCGAAGTACTGGCAGAGCGGCAGGATGGTCTCGCGCATCGTCTGGATGACGCGAGGGTTGTCCGCCGGGGTGTTATCGCCGTCCGAGGCCTGCGCCGCGTAGATGTTCCAACGTTCCTCCGGGTAACGGTCCCGTTGCACCCGGTACATCTCGTCCAGCGCCGGCGAGACCAGGGTACCGCCGGTCTCCCGGCTGTAGAAAAAGGTCTCCTCGTCCACTTCCTGGGCGATATGCGTGTGGCGAATGAATACGACGTCCACGTGCCGGTAACGCCGCTCCAGGAAGAGGTAAAGGAGCATGAAGAAGCGCTTGGCCAAATCCTTCATGTCTTCGGTCATGGAGCCGGAGACGTCCATCAGACAGAACATGACCGCCTGCGATACCGGCTGCGGCACCGGCTCGAAACGGTTGAAGCGGATGTCGATGGGGTCGATCCAGGGGATCTGCCGTGCGCGCCGGGTTTGCCGGTCCAGCTCCTCCACCAGTGCGCGGAGCCGCTCTGGATCGCTGCCGCTGCGCTCCAACCGGTCGATCTCCAGCTCCAGGTCGCGCAACGCCTCGCGCTTCGGGCGGCGCAGCGCAATCCGCCGCGACAGGCTATTGCGCATGGTACGGGTCAGATTGAGGTTGGAGGGCGAGCCGCTCACGCTGTAGCCGGCCCGCTGATTGGCGAAACGCTCGGTCTTTTTCAGATCCTTCTTGACCAGGTCCGGCAGGGCCAGGTTCTCGAAGAAGAGGTCCAGGAACTCATCCCGCGAGACCATGAACTGAAACTCGTCCTGCCCTTCGCCATCCGGACTGCCTTCGCCGCGTCCACCGCCACCCCCGCCCCCTTCGGGCCGGGGGATGACATCACCCACGCGGTATTCCTTGTTGCCGGGCAGCACGTGCTCGCGGGCGCCCGAATCGCTCCCCTTGCGGAAGCTCGGCTCACCGAGGCCATCTGCAGGGATACTGATCTGCTCCCCCTCGCCACGCATGTCCTTGACGCTGCGCTTGGCGGAAGCATCGCGCACGGCGTCCAGAACTTGCCGCTTGGCCCGGCGAAGAAACCGCTGCCGGTTGGCCAGGCTTTTGTCCTTGGGGTTGAGCCGCCGGTCGATGATATTGACCACGGGCTGACCTCCCCGGGGATTACCCGGCCTGTTTGACTCGCATGTACCACTCCACCAGCCGGCGGACCTGGCGCTGGGTATAACCGCGCTCCACCATCCGCTGAACGAACTCGGTGTGCTTGCGCTCGGTCTCGGAATCGGCCTTGCTGGCAAAGCTGATCACCGGGAGCAGGTCCTCCACCTGGCTGAACATACGCTTCTCGATCACCTCGCGGATCTTCTCATAGCTGGTCCAGCGGGGCATGTCGCCACCGCGCTGCGCCTGGGCGCGCAGGGCAAACTTGACCACCTCGTTACGAAAATCCTTCGGATTGGCGATGCCGGCCGGCTTCTCCGTCTTGGACAGCTCCTGGTTCAGCGTCTGCCGGTCCATTAGCTGGCCAGTATCGGGGTCCTTGTAGTCGTGGTCCTCGATCCAGGCGTCTGCGTACGCCACATAGCGCTCGAAGAGGTTCTGCCCGAAGTCACTGTAGGACTCCAGGTAGGCCTTCTGGATCTCGTTGCCGATGTACTCCGCGTAGCGCGGCGCAAGCTCGGCCTTGATCAACTCGAGGTACTTGCGCTCGGTTTCCTCCGGCAGCTGCTCGCGCTTGATGGCCTGCTCCAGCATATACAACAGGTGGACCGGGTCGGCAGCCACTTCACGGGTGTCGTAGTTGAAGGTCTCCGAGAGCACCTTGAACGCGAAGCGCGTGGACACCCCGCCCATGCCCTCGTCCATGCCCGCCTGGTCGCGATACTCCTGCATGGACTTGGCCCGCGGGTCGGTGTCCTTGAGGCTCTCGCCGTTGTAGACCCGCATCTTTGAGTACAGGCTGGAGTTCTCGTGCTCCTTCAACCGGGTCAGCACCGTGAACCGCGCCAGCATGTCCAGCGTGCCCGGGGCACAAGGCGAGTCGGCGAGCTCACTGTTCTGAATCAGCTTGCCGTAAATAAGCTCCTCTTCGTCCACCCGAAGGCAATAGGGCACCTTGATCACCGAGATTCGGTCGATAAAGGCCTCGTTATTCTTGTTGTTGCGGAAGGTCTGCCACTCCGCCTCGTTGGAGTGGGCCATGACGATGCCTTGGAAGGGAATGGCCCCGATGTTCTCGCTGCCCACGTAGTTGCCCTCCTGGGTGGCGGTGAGCAGCGGGTGAAGCATCTTGATAGGCGCCTTGAACATCTCCACGAACTCCAGCAGGCCCTGGTTGGCGCGGTTGAGCCCGCCGGAATAGCTGTAAGCATCGGTGTCGCTCTGGCTGTAGAGCTCCAGCTTTCGGATATCCACCTTGCCCACCAGCGAGGAGATGTCCTGGTTGTTCTCATCGCCCGGCTCGGTCTTTGCGATGGCTATCTGGCGCAGTTTTGAGGGGTATACCCGCGCCACGCGGAACCGCCCGATGTCGCCGCCGAACTCATCCAGCCGTTTCACCGCCCAAGGGGAGATCAAGCCGGTGAGCCGCCGACTCGGGATGCCGAAACGCGACTCCAGCTCCTCGCCCATGGTCTCGGGATCAAACAGCCCGAGCGGGCTTTCGAACACCGGAGAAAGCTCGTCGCCCGCCTTGAGCACATAGATGGGGTAGTGCTCCATCAGGCTCTTCAAACGCTCGGCCAGTGATGACTTACCTCCGCCCACCGGACCCAGCAGGTAGAGGATCTGCTTGCGCTCTTCCAGCCCCTGGGCCGCGTAGCGGAAGAACCCCACGATGCGCTCAATGGTCTCCTCCATGCCGTAAAAGTCATGGAAAGCCGGATAGAGCTTGATGGTGCGGTTCATGAAGACCCGGCCCAGACGCTCGTCTTTGGCCGTGTCGACCACTTCGGGTTCCCCTATGGCCTCCACCAGCCGCTCCGCGGCCGTGGCATACATCAAGGGATTGTCGCGGCATTGCTCGAGATACTCCGCCAGGCTCATCTCATGCTCCTGGCGTTTTTCATAGGCCCTGGCGTACTGTGCGATCAGCGCTTCGGCAGAATCCATAAGCGACCCTCCTGAGGTCCGGCTCGCTAAGTCGCGGGCCACGTCTGATTGGACGTGGCCGTCGGTTCACAGTTCCCCGCAGGGCGGCAGCAATGTCACACTGCGGACTAACGACCCACGTAGATGTACTGAATCAGGTCATCGATCATGTGCTTTTGATCACCGATGACCCAACGCATCAGGTCCCCGCTGGAGACCACGCCCTCCAGGTCAGCGCCGTCGTAGACCGGCAGGTGGCGCACACGGCGCTCCAGACAGACGGCCATGGCCGCCTCGATGGTCATGGTCGGTGGCACCACCGCCACCTCCCGGGTCATGACGTCCGAGACGGGGGTCTTCTCCGGATCCTTGCCGCCATGCACCACCCGGGTCATGACGTCCCTCTCCGTGAAGATGCCCCTCAAGCTCCCCTTGTCCATCACCAGCACACTGCCCACGTGCCCATCCACCATGGTATTGATGGCCTCGGTCACGGAGGCTTTGGCATCAACGCTGTAAAGTGCCACGCCCTTGTCCTTCAGGACGGCATGCAGGGTGTTATCCATTGGTCGTTCTCCTGCTTATTGTCGGGTGGTGTGTCATTAAAAGCATAGACCACAGCGCCGGGAAACCACCCCCCGAGGTGGATAATTTTTCTGCCGAGACGAGTTGAAATAGGTCCGGGAACCCGCTGATTTGTCGCTTCTATCGCCAGGAAAGTTTGCCCAGTTCATGGGCCTGTACGGGATCGGGACACAAAAAAGCCCCGGGCAACAAGCGTGCACCGGGGCCTGCGTGCGGAACACCGGAAAAACCTGAGCGTCAGGGCCGCTCCCCCTGCTCTTCGCCCTCCTTCTCCTCCTTTTCCGGGGGCAGGAGGTCCTGTTTGGTTACCCCGAGCGCCAGCGCCGAGGCACTGGCCACATATATAGAGGAGTAAGTACCAATCAACACGCCCACCGCGAGCGCCGTGGCGAAGCCACGAATCAGTTCCCCCCCGACGACCATCAGCGAGCCGACCACCAGCAGGGTGGTGAACGAGGTGACCAAGGTCCGGGACAGCGTCTGGTTGATGGAAATGTTCATCACCTCGCGCGACCCTGCCTTGCGGATCTTCAGGAAGTTCTCCCGGATCCGGTCGAAGACCACGATGGTGTCGTTGAGCGAGTAGCCGATGATAGCCAGCACCGCCGCCAGCACCGTGAGGTCGAACTGCATGCGGGTGATGGAGAAAAAGCCGAGCACCAGGATGATGTCGTGCAGCAGCGCCGCCACCGACCCGATGGCAAAGCGGTACTCGAAGCGGAACGCCACATACAACAGGATGCCGCCAAGCGCATAGAGCATCGCCAGCAGCCCCTGCTCCGTGAGTTCACGACCCACCTGTGGACCGACAAACTCCACCCGACGCAGGTCGACGTCGGCATTATCCGACTGCAGGGCGTCCAGAATCTCCTCACTGATGGTGGCGCTCTCCGCATCCTCACGCGGCGGCACCCGGATCATCACGTCCCGCTGCGTCCCGAAGAACTGGACGGCCGCATCGCCGTAACCGGCCTCCTCCAGCACCGACTCGATACGGTCCAGATCGGCCGCCTCGGGGTAACCCACCTCCACCACCGTCCCACCGGTGAAGTCGATGCCCAGGTTCAGCCCTTGGTATGCGAGCGAACCGATCGAGGCAAGCAGCAGCACCACCGACAGCACCAACCCCAGCCGGCGCTTGCCCAGAAAGTCGATCCGGGGTTCTCGTTTAAATAACTCCATATCGCCCCCGTCAGATCTTCAGCGCTTCGACGCGCTTGTTGCCGCCGTAGATGAGGTTAATAACCGCCCGCGTGCCCAGGATGGCGGTGAACATGGAGGTCACCAGCCCGATGGACAACGTCACCGCAAAGCCCTGAACCGGGCCGGTGCCGAACACGAACAGCACGACGGCGGCGATCAACGTGGTCACGTTGGCGTCCGCAATGGTGGAGAAGGCCTTGCCGTAGCCCTCGCTGATCGCCCTCTGAATACTGGATCCGGCGTGCAGCTCCTCGCGTATTCGCTGGAATATGAGGACGTTGGCGTCCACTGCCATCCCCACCGTGAGCACGATGCCGGCAATACCAGGCAGCGTCAGGGTCGCCTGCAGCAGCGACAGGATGGCGACGATGAGCACCAGGTTGGTGATCAGCGCCAGGTTGGCCACCAGGCCAAACACCCGGTAGTAGAGCGCCATGAAGACGACCACCAGGGCGAACCCGATCACCACGGCCAGGAAGCCCTGCCGGACGTTCTCCGCACCCAGGCTCGGGCCGATGGTCCGCTCCTCGACGATGTCGATGGGCGCGGCCAGGGCACCGGCACGCAGCAGCAGGGCCAGGTTGCGGGCCTCGGAGCTGCTGTCCAGGCCGGTGATCCGGAAGCTCGAACCCAATGGCTCCCGGATGTTGGCCACGCTGATCACCTCGCGAACCTCGGTGACCTCGCGCTGCGGTTCGTCGTTCACCAGCACCATTTCCGATTGGCGCTCAATGAACACCACCGCCATCAGGTCACCCACGTGGTCGCGGGTGATGCGGTTGAACTGCCGACCCGCGGCACCGGACAGCCGGATGTTGACTTGTGGCCCGCCGGTCTCCTGGTCGAGCCCGGAGGCGGCGTGCACGATGCGGTCACCGGTCATCATCACGTCCCGCTGCAGCACCACGTGGCCGCCATCACGCTCCTGGAAGAGTTCGGAGGATGGCGGGATGCGGGGCGAGTCCGGATCGCCGTCAAACGGGTAGTTCTCCATATCCACCAGCCGGAACTCCAGCGTGGCAGTGGCGCCCAGAATCTCCTTGGCCCGCGCCGGGTCCTGCACGCCGGGCAGCTGGACCACGATGCGCTCGGCCCCCTGGCGCTGGATCACCGGCTCGGCCACGCCCAGCTCATCGACCCGGTTCCGCAGGGTGGTGATGTTCTGGCTGACCGAGAACTGAATCAGTTCGTCCAGCTCCTCCTCACTGACCCGTGCGATCAGGTAGAAATTGCCGTCGGACTCCTCCTGATCGAACTCCAATTCGTCGAAGTCCTCCTGCAGGAGGCGCTGGGCCTCCTCGCGCGCAGGGGCTTCACGGAAGGAGACCCGCACCGCCAGGTCGTCATAGGCCTCGACCTGCCCGTAGCGGATGCGATTCTGCCGAAGCACCGTCCGGAAGTCGTTGACGTGGCGCTCGACCGTTTGCTCCTTGAGCGCGTTCACGTCCACCTCCAGCAGGAAGTGGACGCCGCCCCGGAGGTCCAGCCCCAGGTACATGGGCTCCGCATTCAGCGCACGCAGCCAGTTGGGGGTGGCCGGGGTCAGCGTCATGGCGACCGTGTAGTCACGGCCCAGTTTGGCGGAGACCCGGTCCGCCGCCTCCATCTGGTCGTCCACGCTCTCGAAGCGGATGAGGTACAGCCCTTCCAGGGTCTCGGCCCCGGTCGGGTTCAGCCCCTCCTCCTCCAGGAAACGCAGCAACTCCTGCTGGGTCTCCTGGTCCGGTGGCTTGCCATCCGCGGTGGAGATCTGCAGGGTGGGGTCCTCACCGAACAGGTTTGGCAGGGCGTAGAGCACGCCGATGCCAATCACCACGATGAGAATCAGGTACTTCCAGAGGGGGTAGCGGTTCATTCTGCCTCCGCCAACGGGCGCAACCTGTTACTGCGCCGGCCGGTCCTTGTCCTGGGTGGCATCCTCAGAGCCCTCGGCGCCCTTCTCGGTCTCTTCGGCCGAAGCCTCCTCGGCAGGAGCCGGCTCGTCAGACTGGTCGTCGACCTGGGGCTGCTGCTCCTGCTTCTTGGCATCCTTCTTCGCCTGCTGCGCGGCCTTTTCCTGCTCCTTGATCGTCCCCTTGGGCATCACGTTGGCCACGGCATTCTTCTGCACGCGCACCTGCTGGCTCTTGGAGACCTCCAGGGTGATGAAAGTTTCACCCACGGCGGTCACCCGGCCCAGCACCCCGCCGTTGGTGACAACCTCATCACCGCGGGAGAGTTCGCCGACCATTTTCTGGTGCTCTTTCTGGCGCTTCTGCTGCGGGCGGATGAGCAAAAACCAGAAAATGGCCATCATCAGGACCAAGAAGATGATCCCGAAAAGCGGATTGCCCTGCTCGCCGCCCCCTTGGGCCATGGCAGTGGAAATGAAAAAGTCCATCACGCGCTCCTGTCTTTATCTTGATCGGTTCCGGCTGCCCCGGCGGAATGCACCAGTGCAGACGGCTGCCAGCGGCTTCAGTCCTGCTCCCAGGACTGCTCCACGGTGCCCTTGGGCATCTGGTGGGCCACGAACTGGCGCTGCACCACCCACTCCTGCTCAGGGGTGACCTGCAGCCCCATCCAACTGTCACTCAGCCAGGTGATCCGACCCAGGTCGCCACCGTTGGTGACCACCTCGTCGCCCTCGTTCAACTCGCTAAGCATCTGGCGATGGGCCTTCATCCGCTTCTGTTGAGGCCGGATCACCAGGAACCAGAACACCGCGATGAGCACCAGGGTGAAGACCAGGAAGCTCATGCCGCCGCCTCCGCCGGCTCCACCCTGCGCCATGGCAGGGGAGATGAAAAAGTCCATCCGTTCTCCTCCAGCTTTACCGGGCGCGGCAGGCGCCCGGTCCCAAAAGGGGGCTATTATGGCACAGCCCCGCACTTACTCGAACCTCGACTGGGACTCGCCTTTGCACTCAGGGCCTTGGGGCGAAAAGCGTAGCTGCAATCCCAATCAGCCGGCGCGCGAGGGCGCCGGTGGCGCCGTCTCGCCACGCAGCCCATAGAATGTCTCCACCCACGCCTCGAGGCGGCCCTCGGCAATGGCTTGGCGCATACCCCGCATCAGGTCCTGGTAATAGTGCAGGTTGTGGATGGTGTTCAGGCGCGAGCCCAGGATCTCGTTACATTTATCGAGATGCCGGAGGTAGGCGCGCGAGAAATTGCGGCAGGTGTAGCAGTCGCAGTGCGGGTCCAACGGGCCGGTGTCACGCGCATGCTTGGCGTTGCGCAGGCGGATGAGCCCCTCGTGGGTGTAGAGGAACCCGGTGCGGGCATTGCGGGTCGGGATCACGCAGTCGAACATGTCCACGCCCCGCCTCACCGCCTCCACGATATCCTCCGGCTTGCCCACGCCCATCAGGTAGCGCGGACGATCCGTCGGCAACTGGTCCGAGAGGTGATCCAGCACCGCCACCCGCTCCTCGTGCGGCTCCCCCACGGACAGCCCGCCGATGGCGTAGCCATCGAAACCGATCTCCAGCAACCCCTCCAGGGACTCACTCCGCAGGTCGGCGTACATGCCCCCCTGGACGATGCCGAACAGCGCCGCCGGGTTGTCACCGTGGGCGGCCTTGCTGCGTGCCGCCCAGCGCAGGGACAGGGCCATGGAGCGGCGGGCGGTTTCATGGTCCGCCGGGTAGGGCGTGCACTCGTCGAAGATCATGACGATATCGGAGCCCAGGGCCCGCTGCACCGCCATGGACTCCTCCGGCCCCATGAACACCCGCGCGCCATCCACCGGGGAGCGGAAATGCACCCCCTCCTCGGTGATCTTGCGCAGATCCCCCAGGCTGAACACCTGGAAGCCCCCGGAATCGGTGAGGATCGGCCCCTGCCAGTGGCAAAAGTCGTGCAGGTCGCCGTGCTCGCGGATGATGTCGGTGCCGGGCCGCAACCAGAGGTGGAAGGTGTTGCCCAGGATGATCTGCGCCCCCATGCCCTCCAACTCTTCGGGGGTCATGGCCTTGACCGTACCGTAGGTGCCCACGGGCATGAAGGCGGGCGTATCGATCTGCCCCCGGGGCAGGTGGATCCGGGCACGGCGGGCCGCGCCGTCCGTGGCCATCAGGTCGAAGCCCAGACGCGCCTGGTCCGGCTGCTGCTCACTCATCGGCGGCCCCCTTGGCCAGGAACATGGCATCTCCGTAACTGAAAAAGCGGTAATGTTCAGCCACCGCATGGCGGTAGGCCGCCAGCACCCGCTCGCGCCCGGCAAAGGCGCTCACCAGCATGAGCAGCGTGGAGCCGGGCAGATGGAAGTTGGTCACCAGGGCATCGACCGCCTGGAAACGGTACCCCGGGTAGATGAAGATATCCGTCTCGCCCTGGTAGGGGCGCAAGGTCCCATCGCTGGCGGCAGTCTCCAGGGCGCGGACCACGGTGGTCCCGATGGCCACCACCCGGCCGCCCCGTGCCCGGGCGCGCTCGACGGCCGCGCAAGTGGTGGCAGGCACATCCAGCCATTCGCTGTGCATCCGGTGCTCACGCGGGTCGGTCACCCGCAGCGGGGCAAACGTGCCCGACCCCACATGCAGGGTCACCCAGGCGGTATCCACGCCGCGGGCGCCGATCCGCGCCAGCATCTCGTTGTCAAAGTGCAGTCCGGCGGTAGGCGCGGCCACGGCCCCGGGTTTGCGGGCGAACACGGTCTGGTAACGCTGCCGGTCAGCGGCCACGTCCTCCCGCCGGATATAGGGCGGCAGCGGCATGTGACCGTGCTGCTCCAGTATCTCCAGCACGGTCCGCTCCCCGGCAAAGCGCAGGGTGAAGAACTCGCCCTCCCGGCCGGTAACCTCCGCCTCGGCCCCACCCTCAAGGTGAAGTACCGTGCCCGTCGAAGGGGTCTTGCTGGCACGCAGGCGGGCCAACACGCGGTGCGGGTCCAGCGGCCGCTCCACCAGCACCTCCACGCGCCCGCCCGTCGGCTTCTGGCCGAACAGGCGCGCGGGGATCACGCGGGTGTCATTGAGTACCAGGAGGTCTTCCGGGCGCAGCAGCCCCTCCAGGTCCGGGAACCGGCGGTCCGCGATCGCGCCGGTCTCACGGTCCAGACACAAGAGCCGGCTGTCCCGCCGCTGCTCCGGGGGGTGGTGCGCGATCAGCGCCTCGGGCAGATCGAAATGAAAGTCATCCACGTGCATGGCGCGGGATGTTAGCAGATGCGCCACGCCAACGGACGAAAATTGCTTGGCGCCGGTAACGCCCGTATACTGTGCGCCGCTGCCGCCCTGGTGGAATTGGTAGACACGAGGGATTCAAAATCCCTTGCCTTCGGGCGTCCCGGTTCAAGTCCGGGGGGCGGCACCACCTTCTCTCCCAGCAAGCACTTGCCCCGTCCCCTGAGGAGGATCGCGTGCACAAGCGGCTCTTCCCGCTCCCCTGTGCCCGACGCGCGGGCCACGCCCCCGCACCCCAGAACGCCGCGCTTCCGACCGCACGCCTCCGCCCATGCGCCTGATTCCGCTGCCGTTGCTCCGCCTGGCCCTGGCCGGCCTGGCAGCCACACTGGTGGGCGTGGGCCTGGCACGGTTCGCCTACGCCCCGTTGATCACCCCGATGGTGGAACAGGGGTGGTTCAGCGCCACGCAGACCGCGTGGCTGGGCGCGGCCAACCTGCTTGGCTACCTGATCGGCGCCCTGGCCGGGGCGCCGCTGGCCCGACGTTTCGGTCCGGCCCGTGTCATCCGCGTCAATCTGATTCTGACCACCGTTGCCTTGGCCGCCTGCTTGTGGCCCTGGGGGTTCGCCTGGTTCGCCCTCTGGCGGGGTGTCGCCGGCGTCGGCGGCGCCATCCTGATGGTGGTGGCCGTCTCCGAAGCCCTGAGCCGGACCCCGGCCGCCCAGCGACCCGCCGTGGGGGCCATCATCTTCAGCGGTATCGGGATCGGGGTGGCGCTCTCGGGCATCGTGCTGCCCGGAATGGCGGACCGGCATGCGGCCATGGGCTGGGGCCTGCTTGCGGGGACCGCCCTGCTGGCCACGGCGATCAGTTTGCGTGCCTGGGGCCGGAACCGGCCCGGGGCGCACGCAGACCCCGGCCAGGCCAAGGGGCATTGGCGCCCGGGCGGGCGGGAAGGCCGCACGGCAATCCTGTTGCTCGCGGCCTGTTACTGCCTGGTGGCAGTGGGCTACATCCCGCACACGGTCTTCTGGGTGGATTACCTGGCCCGCGAGGTGGGTATGGGCCTGGGCCAGGCCAGTGCCTACTGGACCCTTTTCGGTCTGGGGGCACTGATGGGCGCTCTGCTCGCCGGCTCGGCCGCGCGTCAGCACGGCTTTGCCCCCACCCTCGCCCTCACGTTGGGCCTGATGGCCCTGGCCACCCTGCTGCCCTCAGTGTGGCACTTCGGTCCGCTGTTGTTCGCCTCGTCGCTGTTCATGGGCGCCACCACGCCCGGCATGGTGGTGCTGGTCTCCGGGCGGTTGGCGGAGCTCTGCCCACCCGGGCAGCAGGCACGGCTGTGGGGGCGCCTGACTGCAGCCTTCGCCCTTGCCCAGGGCCTGGCCGCCTGGGCCCACTCCGCCCTCTTCGGCTGGGCGAACAGCTACCAACCGCTCCTCTGGCTGGGCGGCGGGGCGCTGCTGCTCGCCACGCTGCTCGCCGGCTACGGCCTGCGGCGTAAGTGATTGGCCCAGGCTGCGCGATGGCAATGGGACGTTGTTGTGGTCACTCGCCGGTGTGGTTCCGCCGGGCCATGCCCCAGAGCACCAGGGGCAACAGCAACCCCGCCAGCACGACCATTACCGGCCAGTGATCCCCGGGGCTTCCCAGCACTGCCTCACCGCGTCCAAGCAGCCCGAGCACCCCGTTGCCCAGCAGCACCACCGTGACCACCAGGCAAGCGGCGCAACCCAGCGCAAAGCCCACGCCGATCAACCAGTCCACCGGACGCAGCCTCACTCCCGCACCTCGTACCCCATCGCGGTAACCGCAGCCCGAAGCGCCTCCATGGCCGGCTCCACCTGGTCGGCCTCACCGCGCAACCCCAGCTCCACCTCGAAACCCTTGGCATCGGAACGCGGTAGGCAGGACAGGCGCAGCTCCGGGTAGCGCGCGACGAACTGCTCCATCAACGGGATAAGGTCGCCCTCGCGGGCCCCCGGCACCCGGAACGTCTGCTGCACCCGGACTCCCGGAGCGTGCCAGCGCGCGTAGTGGTGATCCAGCACCCATTCCACCATCGGCCAGGCCATCTTGGGGAAACCCGGCACGAAGTGGTGGTGGCGGATGGAGAAGCCGGCCACCCGGTTCACCGGGTTGGGGACCAGTTCGGCCCCCTCCGGGAACTCCGCCATGCGCAGCCGCTGCGCCGTGGCGCGGTCGCCGAACTGTTCGCGGATCTCACGCTCACCCTCCGGGTGCAGAACAAGCGGTAGGTCCAGGGCCTCGCCGGCGCACTGCCGGGTCCGGTCGTCGGGGGTGGCACCGATCCCCCCGAAGCTGAACACCACATCGCCGGAGCGGAAGGTCTCGCGCAGGTTCTCGGTGAGCAGTTGCGGGTCGTCGCCCACGATCCGCGCCCAGGACAGTTCCAGCCCGCGCGCATCCAGCCGCTCGATAACCGCCGCCATGTGTTTGTCCTGGCGACGGCCGGAGAGCAGCTCATCTCCGATAATCAGCACCCCGAAACGGGGCTCCCACTGCTCAGCCATGGTCTGTTGCCTCCCGGAATCGGTTGTCGGCGCCGCCGTTCAGGCGCTCCGCGGCGCTCTCGTAGACGGACAGCATGGCGGGCACCAGGAACAGCACCAGCAGGGTGGCCCCCGCCAGACCGCCGGCTATGGACACCGCCATGGGAATCAGGAACTGGGCCTGCACCGAGGTCTCGAACAGCAGGGGCAGCAGCCCGCCGATGGTGGTAAGAGAGGTGAGCAGTACCGGTCGTAACCGCTGGCGCGAGGCCTCCACCAACGCCCGGTCCGCCGACATCCGCCGTTGTTCTCTCAGCTGTCGGTAGAAGACCACAAGGATGATGGAATTATTGACCACGATCCCCGTCAAGCCGAACAGCCCGAAGAGCGAGAGGATGGTCAGGTCCAGCCCCATCACCCAATGGCCCAGGAAGGCCCCCACCAGGCTGAAGGGGATCACCGCCATCACCACCAGCGGCCAGCCGTAGGAGCCGAAGATCCAGGCCAGGATGATGTAGATCAGGGTCAGTGCCAGCACCAGCCCGGTCCGCATGTCGGCGAGGGTCTCCTCCTGATCCTGTGCCCGTCCCCCGAACGAGTATTCCAGCCCGTGCTGGGCAGCCAGGTCGGGCAACGCACTCGCCTCCAGGTCGGCCAGGATGCGATTGGCATTGGCCACGGCGGCGTCCACGTCAGCGGTCACAGTGACCGCCTGACGGGCATCAATATGGCGCAGGGCCTCGAAGCCCCGCCGGCTGTCGATCTGGGCCACGCTGTCCAGGGGCACGGCGCCCCCGTCGGGCAGTTGGACGCGGAAGTCGGACAACGCCGCCAGTCCCCGCCGTTCGCCCTCGTCCAGACGGACGCGTACCTCCACTTCGTCACGCCGCTCGTGGAAGATCTGGACCAGCTCGCCCAGATAGGTGGCCCGCAGCTGGCTACCGATCTCGGCCACGTCCAGCCCCAGGGCGCGGCCCTCTTCGGTCAGGCTGTAGATCCACTGCTCCTGGCCCCAGGGCAGGTCGTCGCTGATCGCCGAGACACCGGCGTAGCTGGCCAGCGTCTCCTGCAGCGCCTCGGAAGCGGTCTTGAGCTGGTGGATATCCGGGCCGATCAGCTGGATATCCAGGTCATCCCCCGGTGGGCCAGCCATCCGCTCCTGGATCACCAGGTCCTCCAGGCCGGCGGCCGCGGGGACCCGTTCCCGCCACTCCGCCATGAACTCGCTGTTGGAGACATCCCGCGCATCGGGCGAGACCAGTTCGACCATGATGGACCCGTAGTGGTCGCCGCGGTCCTGGGTGCCGGTTCCATCGCTCAGTTTCTTGCCCACGTATACGAGGTGGCCGCGCAGCAGCTCACCGCCAAGCGCCTCCTCGGTCTCCAGCAGGGCCGACTCCAACCGCTCCAGGTAGGCTTCGGTACGCTCCCTCGGGGTGCCGGCCACGAAGCTGGTGTTGGCGTTGAGGATGGTGCCTTCCACGTTGGGGAAGAAGGTGAACGCGATCCGACCACCTGCCACCAGCCCCACCGAGCCGATCACCAGGGCCACCCCGACCGCGATGGTGGTCCAGCGAAAGGCCAGCGCCCGCTGCACGGCGGGGATGAAGTAACCGTCCCGGAAGCGATCAAATGCCCCGTCGATGCGGCGGCGCACCGGCCCCGGCCCGGGCCGCAGCGCCCGCCCCGCCTCATCCACCGCCGGCGGCTGCGATCGTTGCCGGGTGAATAACCGCCAGATCCGGCCCGGCCACCCGCCGTCGGGGCGTTGCATCGCCTCGAATGACCGCCGCAGGTGGCCCGGCAACACCAGGAAGGCCTCCACCAAGGACGCGATGATCACGCAGACCACGACCAGCGGGATGTCGAACAGAATATTGCCGATCACGCCCCCCACCGCCATCAGTGGCAGGAAGGCGGCGATGGTAGTGAGTGACGAGGCCACCACCGGGGGCAGCATGCGCCGTGCCCCCCCCTCGGAGGCCCGCCAGGGGCCCTCACCCCGTTGATAATGCGCGAGGCCGTCCTCCCCCACGACAATGGCATCGTCCACGATGATACCCAGTGTCATGATGAGCGCGAACAGGCTCATCATGTTGATGCTGCCCCCGACCAGCCACAGCACGGTCAGGGCCGCGAGGAAGGAGGCGGGGATACCTACCGTGACCCAGAAGGCCACCCGTCCGGACAGGAAGACGAACAGTATCCCCACCACCAGCAGCAACCCGCTGAGGCCGTTTTTAACCAGTAGCCCGATGCGCTCGCTGATCAGCTCCCAGGACTCGTCAAAGACCTGCAGCTCCACCCCCGGTGGCAGGGTGGGTTGGGTCTCCGCCACCCAGTCTTCGAGAATCCGGGCACTGTCCAGGGCATCCTCCTGCTCCGCCCGCTCCAGCAGCAGCTCCACCGCGGGGCGGCCCTGGTAGTAGACTTCGATCTCACCGTCGCGGGGCAGCCGCTCCACGCTGGCGATGTCGCCGAGCATGATGTTGCGCCCATCGATGGAGAGTTGCAGGTTTTCGAATTCGGCAACGCTGCGGCGCTGCTCCAGGCTGCGCAACTGCCGCGCCACGTCCGCCTCCCCCACCTCACCGGCGGGCAGGTCGCGGCTCTGGCTGCCGATTAGGCCGGCAAACCGGTCGAAGGAGAGGCCCAGGTCCAGCAGCTGATCATTGCCGGTGGTGATCCGGATTTCCTCGTCCGGCAGGCCGGTTACCTGCACCCGGGCGACCCCGCTCTGGAGCAGGCTCTCCTCCAGATCGCGGGCCACGCCGCGCAGTTCATCCGGCTGTAGATCGCCCGTGAGAAGTACGCGGGCGATGGGATCGTAGCGGGTGACCCGATTGATGGTGGGCGTCTCGGAATCCGGCGGCAGGTTGCGCACCCGACCCACCCGCTCCTTGGCATCCTCCACCGCCTGAGCCATGTCCGTGCCCTCGGAGAACTCCAGGGTGATGACGGAGATGCCTTCGGCGGAGGTGGAAACCATTTCGCGCAACCCGTCCAGGTCGCGCAGTTCATCCTCCAGCGGGCGGGTGATGCCGTCCGCCACGTCCTCTGCGGTGGCACCCTGCCACTCCACCTCGACGTTGACGATGTCGAGTTCGAAGTTGGGGAAGAACTGGGTGTTCAACTGGCTGAGGGCGTACAGTCCGCCCACCACCATCAGCAGGAGCACCAGGTTGGCGGCGACCGCATGCCGGGAGAACCAGGCCAGGCTGCCGGCGGTGGCCCTACGACTCACGGCTGCTCACTCCCCAGGTCACGCACCCGCAACCCGTCCATGGCCCGCGGGATCTGGGTGACCACCACCCGGGTCCCCGCGGTCAGCTCCGGGCTGCGCACCAGCATGCCGCGGCGGCCATCCGCCAACGGGGCCTCGCCAAGGCGCTCCACTTCCACCGCGCGCATGCGCTCGTCGTCCAGCCGGTAGACCCGGCGGGTCCCGTACAGGGCCTCGAAGGGCAGCACTACGGCGTCCGGTTCCGCCGGCAACAGCGCCTCCAGCGCCACGAAGCGGCCCAGCGGCAGGTCCTCGCCCCCCTCGACCACGCGGAACAGACCGGCCACGCCGCCCTCCCCCCGTTCGGAACGGCCACTGAGCCGGTCCAACTCCAGGCGCAGTGACTGGGCATCCACCATCGCCGTGGCGGACAGGCCGTCCTCTAGAGCCAACACCCGACGCACGGGCCCGATCTTGCCGGCCGGCAGGTGGGCACGGACCTCCAGCGCCCGGGTGTCATAGACCTGGACCAGCTGCTCGCCGGGGCGGACCCGGTCCCCGGGGCTCACATGGACCTCGGACAACCGGCCGGTGAAGGGGGCGCGCACGGTGGTCCGGCCCAGGTCGCGGGCGAACCGGTCGCGCACGGCCTCGGCCCGGTCCAGTCGGGCCGCCAGCTGCTCCAGCCGGTTCTCGGCGGAATCCACTGCCAGTTGCCGCCCGCTGAGCGACATCCGCTGCTGCTCCAGCTCCCGGCGGCGGGCATCCACGTCGGAGCCCGAGGCCATGTCCCGGTCGGCCAGGCGCTGCACACGGTTCAGCTCCCGCTCGGCAATGGCCACCAGCTCCCGCTCATTGGCCAGCTCCCGGCGGTCCGCTTCGATCTGGCGTTCCTCCAGCGCCCGCTGGGAGCGCAGATCGTTGACCTCCGCGGTCTGTTCCCGCAGCTGCAGTTCCAGGTCGGCCCGGTCCAGCTCCACCAGGACATCGCCGGCCTCCACCCGGCGCCCCTCCCGCACCGGCACCGACGCCACATCCGCTTCCACGGCGGCCGTCAGCATGCTGGTCCGGGGGGATTCCAGGTAGCCGGAAAGGCGCAGCCGGGGCGGGACCGGCGTAGGGCTGACCTCGACGCTTTGCACGGCCCAGGCCGGCTCCTCCACCGGCTGGGGCTCGGTCTCCGGCGCGGTCGCCCGCAGTAGCAGGAACAGCGCCACCCCCGCGGCGATCACCAGCGGGGGCAGTAGTGCTTTCAGAAGTCGGTTGCCGCTCACTCGATCATCGTCCTTGTGGTCCCGCGGTGGCCCACCCCCCGGTCAGATGGCATTCCAAAGGCCCAGACCTGCCGGCTGCCAGTCGAGATAGAGCTGGCGCTGGATGTAGGGCTCCGGGTGCTTGCGGAAGTGGTGCCGGAACAGCGTCACCGGCACGATGAGGGGGACCCGCCCCTCCCGGTAATCGTGGATGAGCTCCACCGCCTCCGCCTTTTCGTCGCTCGCCAGCGTCCGCTTGAGGTAACCCAGCAGGTGGAAGAGCACATCGGTATGCCTGCGCCGGGTGGCCTTGTGGCCCAGGGTCTGCATGAAGAGTTCGCCGTAACGCGCTGCGAGAGCGTGTATATCACCCTCCCCGGCCTGGGCCACCAGCTGGCCCAGCTCGCGCAACCCCTGGCGCCCGTGCGCCATCAGGATCAGTTTGTGTGCCGTGTGAAACGCCACCAGCCGTTCGGGCGTAACGCCCTCCGCGAGCAGGGTCTGCCAGCGGTGGTAGGCGTAGACCCGGCCGATGAAATTCTCGCGCAAAACCGGGTCGTTGAGCCGCCCCTCCTCTTCCACAGGCAGCAGCGGATTGGCCTCGGTGATCGCCGCCGCGTAGAGGCCGCGGCCCCGGGTGGAGGGCGACTTGCCGGGCGCACCGTAGACCTTCACGCGGAACAGGCCGCAGCTCGGTGACTTGCTCTTGAAGATGTAGCCACTGATGTAGTCCAGCTCACCAGCCATCTGCTCGCCGTAGGCCCGCAAGGGCTCGGTGACGTCCTTGTCCGGGTCACTGACCCCCACGGCACGGGGGTTGTCCGGGTCACCGCTGAGCCGGATGGGCGGTCTTGGCACCCCGAGCCCGATCGCTACCTCCGGGCAGGCCGGGCGGAAATCGAAATATTCGGCCAGGATGTCGGTGATAAAGCTGCTGCGCTTGTGGCCCCGGTCATAGCGCACCGGCTCACCCAGAAGGCAGGAGCTGATACCCACGGGAATTTTGCTGTTGTCGCGGGGCGGCATAAAACTGGCCTGAGTCATGGTGATCCCTCCGGATCAGATTGTACAAGTCTTGTACAATGCTAGTCCCGCCAGGCAGACAACGCAATGCCCGCCCGGCTAGCCACTCAGTAGGCGAACTCCCGGAAGACCGGGTAGACCTGGTGATCCCAGCGCTGCTCCCAGGCTTCCAGCAGTTCCTCTGCCGGCGTCCGGCCCGACTGCGCGATCCCGTCGAGCAGGTCCAGGAAATGCCCTTCGTCCCGGCCCCGGCGGTCCAGCCGCGCCCGGTCCGCCAAACCGCGCCGACTGATGGCCAACGCCTCCAACGCCACGTCGCGCAGCGTCCCGCCGCGAAAGGGGGTGTCCAGCCCTTCGCGGGGCACCCGGTCACGCAGTTCGCTAATCTCGGCCACGTCCCAATCCGCGATCAGCTGCACCGCCTCATCCAGCGCCGACTCGCTGTAAAGCAGACCGACCCAGAAGGCGGGCAAGGCGCAGAGCCGGCCCCAGGGGCCACCATCCGCACCACGCATCTCGATGAAACGCTTCATCCGCACTTCCGGGAACAGGGTGGACAGGTGGTCCTCCCAATCACTCAGGCTCGGGTACTCCCCGGGCAGGCCGGGGAGCCTGCCCTGCATGAAGTCGCGGAAGGACTGGCCGGCCACGTCGATGTACCGCCCCTCCCGATAGACGAAGTACATGGGGACGTCGAGCACATGCTCCACGTAGCGCTCGAAGCTCATATCCCGGTCGAAGACGAAGGGCAGCATGCCGCAGCGGTCGTTATCGGTGTCCGTCCAGACGTGGCTGCGGTAACTCAGGAAACCGTTGGGACGCCCCTCGACGAAGGGGGAGTTGGCGAACAGCGCCGTGGCCAGCGGCTGCAGGGCCAGGCCCACCCGGAACTTGCGCACCATGTCTGTCTCAGAGCTGAAGTCCAGGTTCACCTGCACGGTGCAGGTCCGCAGCATCATGTCCAGGCCCAGGGTGCCGACCTTGGGCATGTAATTGCCCATGACCCCGTAGCGCCCCTTGGGCATCCAGGGGATCTCGCTGCGCTTCGCCGTGGGGTGGAAGCCCAGGCCGATCATGCCCAAATCCAACTCCCGCGCCACCTCATCCACCTGGCGGAGGTGCTCCTGCACCTCGCAACAGGACTGGTGGATGTTCTCCAGGGGCGCGCCGGAAAGCTCCAACTGCCCGCCGGGCTCCAGGGTGATGCTGGCCTGGTCCTTCTTGAGGGCGATGGTGTTTTCGCCCTCGCGCACCGGTGTCCAGCCGAAGCGCTGCATTTGCCCCAGGAACTGGCCGATGCCCCGCTCGCCTTCGTAAGGCACCGGGCTCAGGTCCCCCCGGTGGAACACGAATTTCTCGTGCTCGGTGCCGATTCGCCAGTCTTCCAGTGGCTTGCACCCCGCCGCCATCCACTCCACCAGCGAGTCGACACGGGTGATCGGCTCGGCGACAGGCTTGTCGGGTGCGGACATCTACATTGTCTCCAAGAAAATCGGGTAACGGGCAGCCGCCCTGTGGTTTGGGCCCTGCGGCCAGCTAGTCGTCGGTGCGGATCACCTGCGCGAGGGCCGCCTCGTCACCGGACAGCGGCTCGTAGTCCGCCAGTTGGTGCTCCAGCACGTCCACGGTCGCATCGGAGGCATCAGCCCCTGCGCGGGCACGCGCCCGCACCCGCTCGCGCAGAACGTCTGGCGCGGCCTGCACGTCCAGGATCCGGAACCCGCATTCCAGCTCCTCGGCCAGTGCCCGGAAGGCCTCCCGGTGACGGGGGTCCAGGAAGGCCGCGTCCACCACCACTGACCAGCCCGCCTCGAGCATCTCCCGGGCCAGGCCTTCGAGGTGGCTGTAGGTCCGCTCGGTGGCCTCGGGGGTGTAGAGACCCGCCTCGGGTTCATCGTCCCGGCGTTCCTCGGGCGCAACCCCGAACAACCGCTTGCGCTCCACGTCCGACCGCAGCCGCAGGTGCCCCTCCGCCGCTACCAACTCGCCCGCCACCTGGGTCTTGCCGGAGCCCGACAGCCCGTGGGTAATGACCAGTTCGGGCCGACGCAGCTGGGTGTAGCCCTGGGCCAGGGCCATGTAGGCCGTGACCTGTTGGCGCGCGGCCTGGCGCGCCTCGCTACCCTCCTCCGCCTGGCTGGCCATAAAGCCGTTGATCTTGGCGCGCACCATGGCGCGGTAGGCGGCATAAAAGCGCAGCAGCCGCATCATGCCGTAATCGCCGGTGTGCTCCAGGTAGGCATTCAGAAAGCGGTGACGGTGGTCGTAGGCACCCCGGTGGTCCAGGTCCATGACCACGAAAGCCACTTCGTTGGCCACGTCGATCCAGCGCAGGTAGGGCTCAAATTCGATGGCATCGAAGACGATCACCTCGTCCTCGTGCCAGGCGATGTTCCCGAGGTGCAAATCCCCGTGGCACTCGCGGACGAAGCCACCTTGGAAACGGGCGTCGATGAGTTCACCCAGCTCTTCCCCCTGGGTCTGGACCCACGCCTCCAGGGCGTCCAACACGGCCGGGTCAGCCCCCGCGGCATCGAGCTCGCGCAACTGCTCGAAGTTTTGCAGCATCGGTGCCAGCACGGAGTCGACGGTGCCGTAATCGGTGTCCGGACCAGCCGCCGGGATCTCTGCGTGGAACTCCGCCACCACCCGGGCCAGGCCATCCATTACGTTAACGGGCAGCTCGCCGCGGTCCAGTCGTGCATCCGCGAGCGCCGACTGCGGGAAGCGGCGCATCAGCACCCCCCACTCCAGCGGCTCGCCCCCGCCCTCAATCTCGGGGGCAGCGACTGTTCCGCTGATGGGGACGGGGCGCAGGTACCAGTCCGGCGCCAGCCGGCTGTTCAGGCGCACCTCCTCCTCGCAGAACCAGCCCCGGCGCTCCAGGGTGCTGAAATCGAGAAAGCCCAGGTCCAGCGGCTTCTTTATCTTCAGCACGTGGTCGCCCGCCAGGAACACCGTGGAGATGTGGGTCTCGATCACCTCTACTGCGTCCACCGGCCAAGGGTAGATAGCGGGGTCGCGTAACGCTGCTAGCAGCTCTGATTGGGGGGGCGTGGCGTTACTGCCGTTGCTCACTTCACACCTCTAGCGATAACTTACCCGTGCGAATGGTAGCACCAAAGCACTTTTCACGGATGACTCCCATCCGGCCCACACGGGTGAACCGACCGGACAGCAAATCGGGAACGATGACGCAGTGACAATGCACATGCAACCGCCGACGGCCGGGCTGGACTGGGACGAGGACCGCGGCCTCATCCTCTGTAGCGGTGACTGGACCAGCACCGGGCTGGCCGCCTTCAACCGCCGCACCCTGCAGGCCCTGCCGCCGAAGCGGTCGCAGGGGTGGACCCTGGACGCCAGCGGCATGACCCGCCTGGACCTCACCGGGGCCCGGCAACTGCACCGCCTGCAGGAGCGCCTGGAAGCGCGTGGAGAGATGGTCCTCCTGGGCGCGGAACGGCCGGATCAGATGGACGGCCTGCTCGCCTTCACGCGCCAGGCGGTCAGCGAGCGCCAACCGCAACCCCGCGCCCCGGGCCTATTGGAGCGGATCGGCCGGGACACCGTAGGCCGGCTACAGCAGAGCGGGGCCTTCCTGAGCTTCATCGGCGAGATCACCCTGGAGGCGCTGCCCCGTCTGCTCCGCCCCTGGACCATCCGGTGGAAGCAGCTGGCCGCCGAGATCCAGAAGGCGGGCGTCCAGGCCCTGCCCATCATCGGCCTGCTGGCCTTCCTGGTCGGGCTGGTCATCGCCTACCAGGGTGGCGAGACGCTGGAGCGGTACGGTGCCAACATCTTTCTGGTGGAATTGATCAGCGTCACCATGCTGCGGGAGATGGCGCCGCTGCTCACCGCCATCGTGGTAGCCGGCCGCACCGGCTCGTCCTGGGCGGCTCAGCTGGGGACCATGAAGATCACCGAGGAGATCGACGCGCTGCGGACGCTGGGCATCAGCCCCTACGACATGCTGATCCTGCCCCGGCTGATGGCGCTGATCGTCGTGCTCCCGTTGCTCACTATATACGCCGACGTGCTGGGCATCGTCGGCGGGATGCTCGTCGCCGACCTGATGTTCGGCCTGCCCACCCATGAATTCATCAACCGGCTGCCCGAGGCCATCGCCGCCTCCCATCTCTGGGTGGGGATCATCAAGGCACCGGTATTCGCGCTCATCATCGTCGGTATCGCCTGCTTCCAGGGCATGCGGGTCCAGGGCAGTGCCGAAAGCGTCGGCCGCGCCACCACGGTCACCGTGGTGCAGGCCATCTTCCTGGTGATCGTCGCCGATGCGGTCTTCTCCATTCTCTTCAACCTGGTGGGCCTATGAGCGGTAGCGACAGCGACAATGCCGTTGCCGTCACCGGGCTGGTCAACCGCTTCGGCAGCAACACCGTCCACGAGGACCTGAACCTGGAGGTACGACGGGGCGAGATCATGGGCCTGGTCGGCGGCAGTGGCTCTGGCAAGACCGTGCTGCTGCGGAGCATGCTGTTGCTGCACCGCCCCCATGCTGGCGAGATCAGCCTGCTGGGTACGCCCACGCAATCGCTGGGGCGTGCCGAGGAGAAGCGGCTGCGCCAGCGCATGGGCGTGCTCTTCCAGCAGGGCGCCCTGTTCACCGGCCTGACCGTCAAGGAGAACGTCAGCCTGCCGCTGTGGGAGTACACACCCTTCGACGCCGCCACCATCGATGACCTGGCCATGCTCAAGATCCAGCTGGCCGGCTTCCCGCTGGACGCGGCCAACCGCTACCCCAGCGAACTCAGCGGCGGTATGGTCAAGCGGGCGGCACTGGCCCGGGCGCTGGCCCTGGACCCGGAGCTGCTGTTCCTGGACGAGCCTACCGCCGGCCTGGACCCGGTAAGTGCTGGGGCCTTCGACGAACTGATCGCGAAACTGCACAAGCTGCTCGGCCTTACGGTTATCATGGTGACCCATGACATGGACGCCCTGTGGGCCACCACGCACCGCGTGGCCTTTCTGGGCGACCGCCGGGTGCTGGCAGTGGAGCCGATCGATCGGCTGACCCACAATGAACACCCGCTGATCGAGTCCTACTTCGGTGGTTCCCGTACCGCCGCCTGGAGAGACCGCTGAGATGGAAACCCGTGTGAGCTACACCCTGGTGGGCCTGTTCGTGATTGTGCTCACCTTTGCCGTCATCGGCGCCGGCCTCTACCTGGGGGGCGACATCCGCACCACGCCACACCGGGACTTCGCCCTCTACATGGACGAGTCCGTGGCCGGGCTGAACGTCAGCGCCCCCGTGCGCTACCACGGTGTCGACGTCGGTCGGGTGCAGGGCATCTCGCTCAACCCGGAACACCCGGACGAGGTGCGCGTGGTGATCTCCGTGGAAGAGGGCGTCCCAGTGGGCCGTGAAACGGTTGCCACCATCCGCTCCCAGGGGCTCACCGGCATCTCCTTTATCGAACTAAGCGGCAGCACCACCGAGCCGGTCACACCGGACCCCCGGGCCGGTGACACCCTGCCCGAGATCACCACCACGCCCTCGTTCGGCGCCCGGGTGGAGCAGACCGTTGACGAGGCCCTGGGGGTGATGAGCGTGATCGCCGACGAGGTCCGCGACCTGCTGCGGGAAGAAAACCGCGAGCGCGTCTCCCGTCTGCTGCACAACGCCGAAATCCTGAGTGGCAACTTGGCGGACAGTACCGGCGAACTGGACCAGACCGTGGCCCGCGTCAACCGGCTGCTGGAGCAGGGCAACCAGACAGCCGAGCGGCTGCCGGACAGCATGGACCGCCTCGATGCCACCCTGGACCGCTGGGCCGGTCTGGCCGATGACCTGGGCGAGACCGGCGAGGCCCTGGGCACGCTGGCCACCCGGGGCGAAACCACGCTGATCGACCTGAACCAGAGCGTGATCCCGGAACTGGGCACCCTGCTCTACGACATCCAGCGGTTGTCGCGGGACCTGGATCGGACTCTGGAGGAATTCAGCGACGAGCCCCAGATGCTGATCTACGGTCGCCAGCCCATCCCCCCCGGCCCTGGAGAGGAAGCGCGTTGACATGAGCCACCGACTGACGGTCCCGATCACCGCCCTGGCCCTTGCCCTACTGCTGACCGGCTGCGGCCTCATGCTACCGGAACCGGCAGAGACTCCGCGCACCTACAGCCTGTCCTGGAACCCGGACGACCGCCCCCGGGCTGAGGACCCCATCGCGGGCGCGGTCAGGATCATGCCCACCCAGGCCCAACCCGGCTACACCAGCACCGCCATGCGCTACCGCCGGGATGACTGGGAACTGCAGCGCTTCGCCCATCACAAGTGGGTGGAGCCGCCGGCGCGCATGCTCACCCCGGCCCTGGTCACCGCACTGGAACACGACGGCCCGTTCGAACAGGTCGTACACGGCTCCGGTGTCGTCAGCACCCCTCTGCGCCTGCACACCGAGCTGGAACGCCTCGAGCACCGCTTCGAGGATGACGATGACCCGGGCCGCGTGCTGTTAACGTTGCGCCTGCAACTGCTGGACGGCGACGCCGGCCGGGTGGTGACCACGCAACGCTTCCATGCCGAGGTGCCCGCTGACACCCGCGACCCCGTGGCCGGCGCCCGCGCGGCCAACCTGGCCCTGGCCGAACTGCTGCCGCAGATCACCGATCACCTGCGCGAATCCCTGGAAAGTCGCTGATATGTTCAAAGCCCTCGAAAAAGCCGCCCCCGGCACCCGCCGCCCCCTCGCCGACGTTCTGGACGCGCTTCCCTGGAACGAACAGGGGCTGTTGCCGGCCATTGCCCAGCAGCATGACACCGGCGAAGTGCTGATGATGGCCTGGATGAACCGTGAGGCGCTGGAGGAAACCCTGCGAACCGGCCGGGTGTGTTACTTCTCCCGGTCGCGGGGCAAGCTTTGGCGCAAGGGAGAGAGCTCTGGCCAGGTGCAGCAGCTGGTGGAAATGCGCCTGGACTGTGACGGCGACACCCTGCTCGCCCGGGTGGACCAGACGGGCCCCGCCTGCCACACCGGGCGGCGCAGCTGCTTCTACTACCGCCTGGAAGGAGAGGTCATGGAAGTGATCTCCGCCCCGGAGGTGGACCCCGCCAGCCTCTACAGCCGCTAGGCGGTGGCACCTCGGAATGGCCCCTCTTACCGCCCAGCTGGTGCGGCAATCGGAACGCTTTGCATCCGAAACGTTATCACATAACATCAACGACCCTGACCCTATCGGATGCCGAGGCAAGAGGGACCATGCTGCAGATCAAAGACCTGGCCTACCGCTACCGTGATGGCCAACCGCTCCACTTCCCGGACTGGCGGGCGGAAGCCGGAGAACACTGGTGGCTATCCGGCCCGTCGGGCACCGGCAAGACGACCCTGCTCCACCTCCTGGCCGGCCTGCTCTCCCCCAGCAGCGGAGCGGTCCGGGTGAACGAGCAAACCATCACCGACTTCCCGTCAGCGGCCCGCGACCGTTTCCGGGGCCGTCATATCGGTCTGGTCTTTCAGCGGCTCCACCTGCTGCCGGCGCTAACGGTGGCCGCCAACCTGGAACTCGCGCGCTACCTGGCCGGCCTCCCGCGCGACCACGCCCGGATCGAGCAGGTCCTGGAGCGTCTGGGCCTTGCGGACCTGGCCGGGCGCAGGGCACATCAGCTTAGCCAGGGTCAGGCGCAGCGCGTCGCCATTGCCCGCGCCGTGGTCAACCGCCCCAGCATCCTGCTGGCCGACGAACCCACCGCAAGCCTGGATGACGAGAACGCCCGGCGGGTGGCCGAGCTGCTGTGCGAACAAGCCGCAGCCTGCCGCGCTACCCTGGTGGTGGCCAGCCACGACACCCGCCTGGCCCGGTGGTTGCCCCACCGGCTCGACCTCGCGGAAGGGAGGGTCGCGGCATGAACGCCTTCCGCCTTACCCTGAACTGGCTCCGTTTCCGCCCACTGACCGCCCTGCTCAACCTGTTACTGATGGCACTGGGCACCGGCACTATCGCCCTGTTGCTGCTGTACGGCCACCAGCTGGACCGGCAGTTCACCCGGGACGCCGAGGGCATCGACCTGGTGGTCGGCGCCAGCGGCAGCCCCCTGCAGCTGATCCTCTCCAGCGTTTACCACCTGGATGTCCCCACGGGGAACATTCCGGAACAGGCGGCCCGCGACCTGCGTGACAACAGGCTGGTGCGCGAGGTGATCCCGCTGGCCTTGGGCGACAACTACCGCGGCCACCGGATCGTGGGCACTGAGGCCTCCTTCGTGGACCTTTACGGGGGGACCCTCTCAGATGGCCGTCTCTGGGAGGGGAGCATGGAGGCCACCCTGGGCGCCGAGGTGGCGGCTCGCCACGGCCTCGCGATCGGCGACGAAATTGTCGGCGCACACGGGCTGGGTGGGGGTGACGGGCATGTCCATGACTACGCGCCCTACACTATCGTCGGCATCCTGGCGCCCACCGGTACGGTGATGGACCGCCTGGTGCTCACCTCAGTGCAAAGTGTCTGGGATGTCCACGACCCGGATCACGACCATGGTCATGATCATGAAAACGGACATCAGCACGAGCACGAACACGAACACGACCATGGGCATGGGCATGGGCATGGGCATGCGCATGAAGGCGAGCATGCTGGCCACGGGCATGAGCACGAGGCGGCAGAAGATCAGGAACTCACCGCGCTGCTGGTCCGTTATCGATCGCCGATGGCAGCCATGCAATTGCCGCGTAGCATCAATGCCGAGCCGGGGCTGCAGGCCGCCGCGCCGGCCTATGAGAGTGCCCGGCTGATGAGCATGCTCGGGGTCGGGCTGGACACGCTGAAGGCCTTCGGTGGCATCCTGCTGCTGGCCGCGGGCGTCGGGGTGTTCATCGGTCTGTATAATGCCCTGCGAGAGCGACGCCACGACATCGCCGTGATCCGCAGCCTCGGGGCCTCCCCCCGGCTGGTCAGCGGGCTGATCCTGCTGGAGGGGCAGCTGCTTGCCCTGGTGGGCACGCTGCTCGGCCTGGCGGGTGGTCACCTGGCCGCCGAGCTCATCGGCCGCTGGATCGGCGCCGATCGCCCGCTGGAGCTCACCGGGTTGATGTGGGTGCCCAGTGAGGGTTGGCTGCTGCTGATTGCCTCCGGTATCGGTCTGGTCGCCGCCCTCCTGCCCGCGTGGCAGGCCTACAGGAGCGATATCGCCCTGACATTGTCCGAACGCTGATTGCGGAGGGAGCACCATGCCGTCTATTGCACCGAAATGGCTCGGTGCAGGGATGCTTATCGCCACCCTCGCCCTGGCCGGTTGCCTGGGCGAGGGGCCGGAGACAGAACAATCGGACCGGGGAGCGATCAGCAGCTACCTGGACGGGAACCTGGAGCTGGGTGAAGTCGAGGCCCTCAGCCTGGATGCCGGCGACCAGGTCAACCTCGCCTTCCGACTCACCGACGCGGACGGTCGCCCCGTCGCGGGCGAGCGGTTGGCGGTCCTCTCCCGGGCCGGCAATCTGATCACGCACCCGGCCCCCAGGACCGACGACGACGGTTACGCCCGCACCCGCCTGCTGGCGCAGCGCGGCGGCCAGGACACCCTGGAGGTCACCGCGCCCGGCGATATCAAGGGCGAGTTGCGCCTGCGTGTCGGTGGCGACGAAGCCAACGGCCACGAGGATCACCAGGTGGGCGAGGCGCAAGTGCCCGAGCGGGAGGACGTGGTCAGCTGGAGCCGCCTGGGCGCCCTGGAGACCTGGGAGGAGGACGACCTGCTGGCGGCGGAGTTCCCCGACGACATCCAGGCGCTGGAGGGCAGGACCATCCGCGTGCAGGGTTTCATGATGCCGCTGGAGCAAGGCGACCGCCAACGCCACTTCCTGCTCAGCAAGAGCACGCCCAGCTGCTTCTACTGCGCCCCCGGCGGGCCTGAGAGCGTGGTGGAGATCAAGGCCGACCGTGGACTGGCCTTCACCTTCGATGCCCTCGTCCTGGAGGGCGAGCTGGAGTTGCTGGACCCCAACGAGATGGGCATGTTCTACCGGCTGAAAAACGCCCGCAAGGCGGACTGAAGCACCGGTGACGGGGCAGGCTATCCGTCTGCCGCCTGCTCACGGCGAACCACCAGGCGCCAGCTGGACGTCACCACCATGGCCAGGCTGAACAGCAGCGTTGCCGCCACCACGATCGCTGGCCCCGTGGGCAGGTCCCAGTTCCAGGAGCCCCGCAACCCGCCGGCCACCGCCACGCAGCCCAGCAACGCGGCCAGCACGGCCATCTGCTCCGGCGTGCGGGCGAACAGCCTTGCAGTCGCGGCCGGGATGATCAGCAACGAGGTGACAAGCAGGATGCCCACAATGTTCATGGCGATGGCGATCACCCCCGCCATCAGCGCCATGAACAGCAGTTGCAGCGGCAGGATGGGCACACCCTCCGCACGGGCCAGCTCCTCGTGCAGTGTCATGGTCAGCAAGGGCCGCCAGATCAGCACCAGCACCGCCAGCACGGCCGCTCCCCCCAGCCAGATCCACCAGAGCTCCATCTGCCCTACCGACAGGATATCCCCGAACAGGTAGGCCATCAGATCCACCCGCACGTGCTCCATGAAGGCCAGGGCCACCAGCCCCAGCGACAGACTGCTGTGGGCCATGATGCCGAGGATGGTGTCATCCGCCAGACGCTGTCGGCTACGCAAAACCACCAGCAGAACCGCCAGTGCCCCGCAGACCAGCACGATGCCGAAATTGATATTCAAGCCGACCAGAAACCCCAGCGCCACGCCCAGTAGTGCCGAGTGCGCCAGGGTATCGCCGAAGTAGGCCATGCGCCGCCAGACCACGAAACTGCCCAATGGCCCAGCCACCACAGCCAGCCCGAAGCCCGCCAGCATGGCTCGGATCAGGAAATCATCCATGACTGCAATGCTCCCCAGGTTCATGGTCGTGGGCGTGGGGGAATACCGCTGTCTCCGGCCCGAGGTGAGAGCCGAACAGCGCCAGGTACTCCGGGTGCGCACGCACCGACTCCGGCGCCCCGCGGCAGAGGATGTGTCCCTCACTGAGGCAGAGCACCTGGTCGGTGGCCGCCATCACCAGGTTCAGGTCGTGAGAGACCACCAGCACCCCGCAACCGTAGCGCTCGCGGATGTGCCGGATGAGCCGGTAAAGCTCCCCCTGGCCGCGCTGGTCGAGCCCGGCCGCTGGCTCATCCAGCGCCAGCAGGTGGGGCCGGGAGAGCAGCGCCCGGGCCAGCAGCACCCGCCGCAGCTCACCACCGGAGAGCCCCTGCATCGGCCGGTCCAGCAGGTGGGCCACCCCGGCATCGGCCACGGCCGAGTCCCAGTTGCCATGTCGCCCCCGTGGGGCCAGTTTCATAAACCGACGTGCGGTAATGGGCAGGTTCCGATCGATGCGAAAGTGCTGCGGCACGTAGCCCACCCGCAAGCCGTCACGGCGCCGGACCTGGCCCTGGTGATCGCGAATCAGGCCGGTAAGCACCTGGACCAACGTCGACTTGCCCGAGCCGTTGGGGCCCACCAGGGTCACCACCTGACCGGCCTTGACCGCCACGTCCACGTTGCACAGCACCGGCTGCTGCCCCCGGGTTACCGTCAACCGTTGCGCCGCCACCAGCGTGTCGTCATCCACTGCAGGGCCCGCGCTTGCGCGCCGACCGACCGTCAGACCGAACATGCTGACCCCGAGCACCTCGGGCAGAGCCCGCTGAGTTCGATGGTCTGCCGCGCCATCCGGAAGCCCATTTCCTGCGCCTTGCGGTCAATCAACTGGCTGATTTCGTTATCGGAGAGTTCGGCCACCGACTGGCACCGTTCACAGATCAGGAACTGGCAGGCGTGGGGCCGTTGCGGCGCGCCGCAGCCCAGGTAAGCCGTGAGGGATTCGAGCCGGTGGATGAGCCCCTGCTCCAGCAGGAACTCCAGGGCGCGGTACACCGTGGGCGGCGCCACGCCGTCGCGCTCCCGGCGCAGTTGCTCCAACAGATCATAGGCCTTGACCGGCTCGTGGCTGGCCCAGACCAGCTCCAGCACCCGGCGCCGCAGGGGAGTCAACCGGGCCCCGCTGACCTGGCAGACCTCCTCCGCCCGCCGCAGCGCTGACTGCTGGCAACGGTCGTGGTCGTGGCCATGGCCTTTGAAATCAGTAACGACTACCGGCTCAGTCATGCCTGATGGCCCTATATTGCCCCTTCGGATGCGCAATGTTATAACATTTTTCCACGAATCGCAGAACCACAGCTCCCCGCCACCTGACACCGGGAAACCATCATGAAGCGCAAACTGATCACCACCCTTGCAGCCACCCTGGTCGGGCTGGGCCTGAGCCTGCCCGCGCACGCGGAGCCCCCCCGGGTTGTCGCCAGCATTGTGCCCCTACACAGCCTGGCCGCCTCTGTGATGGACGGCGTGGCCGAGCCCAAGCGCCTGCTCCCCGGCGGCGCCTCCCCCCATACCTACAACCTCCGCCCCTCCGAGGCCGACATGCTCAGCAAGGCGGAGTTGGTCATCTGGGTAGGCCCGGAGCTGGAGAGCTTCCTCGAACGACCCCTGCGCAACCTGGCTGCTGACGCTGAGGTGCTGGAGGTCGCCGGCCTGGAGGGCATCCGCCTGCTGGACACCCGCGACGGCGGCCAGTGGGACTCGCATCATCACCACCACGATGGCGGTGACGACCACAACCACGGGCATGATGATCATCACGATCATGGCCACGACCACGATGATCAGCACGACCACGGCCATAGTGATGACCATGATCATGGCCATGGCCACAATGGCGACCACGGGCACGCTCATGACGATGAGCATGGGCATGGGCATGGGCATGACCACGATGGGGATCACGGGCATGATCACCACCACGGCGAACATGACATGCACCTCTGGCTGTCGCCGGACGTTGCCCGGGCGTTCGTGACCGCCCTCTCCGAAAAACTGAAGGCAATGGACCCGGACAACGCGGCAACCTACCGTGATAATGCCGAGGCCACCCTGAGCCGGATCGACGAACTGGACAATCGCCTGGCGGAACGCCTGGCGCCGCTGGCCGACCGCGCCTACCTGGTCTTCCATGACGCCTATCAGTACTTCGAGGCGCACTATGGCCTGAGCCCGGTTGGTTCCGTGACCGTCAACCCCGAACGGCAGCCCAGCGCCCGCCGGCTCTCTGAACTACGTCAGCGCATCCGCGACACCGACGCCCGCTGCGTCTTCGCCGAGCCGCAGTTCCGTCCCAGCCTGGTGGAGACCCTGGTGGAAGGCACCGACGCCGAGGGTGGTGTGTTGGATCCCCTGGGTGCCGAACTGGCCCCCGGGCCGGACGCCTGGTTCGAACTCATGGAAAACATGGCCAGGGATCTGGAAGCCTGCCTGGCGCGGGACTGAGTGTGTCCGCTGAGGTCGGCCCCAGGCCGGCCTCAGCGCCCGGGTTTTTCCGCCACCCGGTTTCGCAGGTAGACCGGCTGCGCCTGTTCCGGGGCCAGCCCCCCGCCCTCGGCCAGCACAAGGCGGGCGCGCGGCAGGGCATCCCGGGCCAGCGGCACCGCCTCAGGCAGCAGCCCGGCCAGGGTACCCGGCTGCCCGGCCCGCAACACCTCCGGATAAGCCTGCCACCCCTTGCCAACCGCCCACCAGGCAGTATCAGCCGGCATTGCCGGGACCTGGTCCGGGGCGCAGACCCGCTCCTCTGCCACCGGCGCCATCAACCCCGTCCCGGAGCGGCGAAACGCGCTCCAGTAAACCTCGCCCATTCGCGCATCCAGGGCGGCCAGCACGCTCTCCGCGCCCTGCTCGCGCCAGGCGCCCTCGGCCAGCATCTCCAGGTTGGAGACGGCCACCACGGGCAGATCCCGGGCCAGCGCCAGGCCCTGCACCACCGAGGTGCCGATCCGCAGACCGGTGAAGGACCCCGGACCGCAGCCCCACGCCAGGCCATCCAAATCGCCCAGCGTCAAGCCCGCTTCGGCCAGCACCTCGCGCACCATGGGCAGGATCCGGGCGGTATGACCGCGCGGGCTGATCACGCTGTCAGACAGCACCGAGTCGCCAACCGCAAGGGCAACCGAGCAGGCCTCGGTGGCAGTGTCCAATGCCAGGATACGTTGCACCGTCATCTCCCGGGACTAATCTTGAAAAATGGCTCCACAGTATACCGTCGGCCCCGTCGGTGTTCATGCTTCAGGGCCCACCAACTTGACCTGCTTATAGCGGAATGTTTGAATGACGGGCTTAAAGAAGCAACGAGGACTCGGTTTGCGAGCCCTATCAGTAGAAAAACTGGCCACAGCCAGTATCCCAATTCGAAACACCTGTCCCCTCCCCCGAATGCCCGGCCCGGGCCTGCTCGGTCATCGCCCATCGGTATGCCGGCGCATTCACGCACCCGCTCTCTGTCCCTCAGTAGACTAGCCAGCGAGGAGATACCCGTGTCTGAACAGAACGCGGCGGACGGCATTGTAATCCGCACCCCCACGATCGATGACGGTGGCCCCATGTGGCGCGTGGTGCGCGACTCCGGGGTTCTGGACCTGAACTCCAGCTACCTCTACCTGCTGATGGCCACCGACTTCGCTGAGACCAGCGTGGTCGCGGAAATGGATGGCCGGGTGGTGGGCTTCGTCATCGGCTATCGCCCGCCTCAGCGGCCCGACTCCATCTTCCTCTGGCAGGTGGGCGTGGACGAGGCGGCCCGCGGCAAGGGGCTGGGCAAGCGCCTGCTGCGCGCCTTCCTGGCGGCTCCAGGCGCGCGCGGCGCGCGACTGCTGGAAACCACCATATCCCCTTCCAACGCGGCCTCGCGCGCGCTGTTCGCCGCCATCGCCCGCGAGCTGGGGGTGGACAACCTCGAGAGTGAGCACTTCAGCGAGGCGCACTTCCTGCCCGATGAGGGCCACGAGCCGGAGATGCTGTTCCGCATCGGCCCGCTCGACCCCGAGACCGTGCAACAGCGCTACGGCGACTGCATCGCCTGAAGCAGGTGCGCCAACGGCGTAAACCGATCAAGTCAGCCCGATAGAGGAATCACCATGACCATCGACTACATGCAGACAATTGAGGACCACGAGTCCATCGTGCGTTCCTATGTCCGTAGTTTCCCGACCGTCTTCGAGAAGGCGAAGGGCAGCTACCTGTACGACGGCGACGGCAAGGCGTATCTCGACTTCTTCGCCGGCGCCAGTGTCATGAACTACGGCCACAACCACCCGGAGCTGCAGAAGGCGCTGATCGAATACCTGCAGAATGACGGCGTGGTGCACACCCTCGACATGGCCACCAAGGCCCGGGCGGAGTTCCTGGACACCTACCACCGGCTGATCCTGGAGCCCCGCGGCATGGAATACCGGGTGCAGTTCCCCGGGCCCACCGGCACCAACGCCGTGGAGACCGCGCTGAAGATCGCCCGCAAGGTCACCGGCCGTGAGGACGTCATCTCCTTCACCAACGCCTTCCACGGCATGACCCTGGGCTCGCTGGCCGTCACCGGCAACGAGTTCAAGCGCAAGGGCGCCGGCATCCCGCTCACCCACGGGCAGACCATGCCCTACTGCGGCTACTTCGGCCCCTGCGAGAACTGCGGCGGTCCCGAGCGCAACTGCGTCGACTACCTGGACCGCATGTTGAAGGACGGCGGTTCCGGCGTGGACCACCCGGCGGCCATCATCCTTGAGCCCATCCAGGGCGAGGGCGGCCTGAACAGTGCCTGCCTGGAGTGGATGCGCCAGGTGGAAGCGCTGTGCCGCAAGTACGACATGCTGCTGATCGTTGATGACATCCAGGCCGGTAATGGCCGTACCGGGCCCTACTTCAGCTTCGAAGAGGCCGGCATCAAGCCCGATGTCATCACCGTCTCCAAGTCCATCAGCGGCTTCGGCATGCCGCTGGCCATCACCCTTGTCAAGCCGGAGCACGATATCTGGGAGCCGGGCGAGCACAACGGTACCTTCCGCGGGTTCAACCCGGCCATGATCACCGCCAAGAAGGCGCTGGAGCTCTACTGGAGCGACGACAAGTTCGAGAAAGACACCCTGCGCAAGGGCGAACTGGTCCGCGACGGTCTGCAGAAGATCCTCGACAAGCATCCGGAGACCCCCGGGTCCCTGCGCGGTCGTGGCATGTTCCGCGGCATCGCCTTCGAGCACCATGAACTGGCCGAGAAGATCAGTGAACACGCCTTCGAGCGTCAGCTGATCATCGAGACCTCCGGCCCCCGTGACGAGGTGCTGAAGCTGCTGCCGCCGCTGGTCACCTCCGACGAGGACCTGAAGAAGGGGCTCGATATTATCGAGGAGTCCCTGGTTGCAGCGGCGAAGGAGCTCGGTATCCGCTGAGCCGCCTCCGGCAGCCTGCCCCGAAAACGGGGCAGACCCTGCAAAAACGCCGGCATGCGGTGCTCCATACCGCATGCCGGCGTTTTTTTGGATCGGTATCCCCGCTGCAGTCGACGCCGCAACGGGCAGGCACCGCTCAGTCGTCGTCCTCGACCAGCTTGTAGGCGCCGTCCTCGTCGTGGGTTTCGCGGCCGGTGACCGGCGGGTTGAAGGCGCAGATCAGGCGCATGTCCTCGGTGCCGCCCCGCAGGATGTGGCGGTCGTGGTTGTCCAGCGCATAGAGCACACCATCGTGGATCTCGTGCACCTCGCCGGTGGCCAGATCCTCGATGCTGCCGTTTCCGGCAACGCAGTAGACCGCCTCCAGGTGGTACTTGTACCAGAGGTGCAGTTCGGCACCGGCGGGAATAATGGTCTCGTGGAAGGAGAAGCCCATGCCGTCCTTCTTGAGCAGCAGACGGCGGCTGGTCCAGCCCGGCCCGGAGACTTCACGCTCGGAACCGATGATGTCCTGCACTTTTACGATCTTCATGTTCTGTGCTCCAATTTACGAGTTGGTGCGCCATTGTACCGGACCTTGCAAACCCGGCGGCACCCGTTCCCTACCCTGTTTCATAGACGACTGACAGCGACTCTGCCCTCAACCATGCATGCACTCCGGCGCAGTACCCGGCTCATCCTGCTGGCCACCGCCTTGCTCCTGTTGCCCGGGACCGCGGCCGCCGATCGCAACACGCTTATTCTCGAGTACGAGAACGACCTGTTCGGCGGTGAGGACCGCTGGTACACCAATGGCGTACGCGCCACCTGGGTCCGTACCGGTGACCCCGGCATCCTGCACAGTTTAGTGGAGTGGCTCGGTGATCACACCAACCTGGTGGACCCGGACAAGCCGGTGAGTTACGCCTACTCCCTGGGCCAGAACATGTATACCCCCAAGGACATTACCGACCCCGATCCACCGGAGGATGACCGCCCCTACGCCGGCTGGCTGAATTTCAGCACCGGGCTGGGCCAGCTGCGCAGCGACAGCCTCACCCGGGTGATTGTCATTGCCGGCATGGTGGGGCCGGCATCTCTGGCCGATCGCACCCAGAAGGAGGTGCACCGTTTCATCGACACCGACATGCCGGAAGGGTGGGATACCCAACTGCGTAACGAGTTCACCCTGATGGTGAGCGCAGAGCGCAACCAGAGGCTCTGGGAACTGCGCACTGACGGCGGCTGGGGCGTTGACGTGAACGCGCACCTGGGTGTGGCCCTGGGCACCCCCTTCACCCTGGCCGGCACCGGCATGACCGTGCGCGTGGGTCACCATATGCCCAATGACTTCACCCCACCGCGGATCCAGCCGGCCTTCCCCGGCTCCATGCGCTTCGTCCCTGGCGAGCGCTGGGGCTGGTACGTGTTCGCGGGGCTGGATGGCCAGGGCCGGGCCTACGATGTCTTCCTGGACGGCAACACCTACCGGAGCAGCCGCAGCGTGGACCGGGAGCCCTGGGTGGGCGAGGCCATGTTCGGCGCCGCGGTGGCCAACCAGCGCCTGCGGCTGGCCTATACCCACGCCTACCGGACCCGGGAGTTCAAGGGTCAACCGGAGGATGCCGACTATGGCTCACTCAGCCTGAGCATCCGCTGGTAGCACTCACGGCTGCAGGTCCACCCAGACCGGGTCATGATCGGAGCTGCGCCACGGCCCGGGGCTGAAGCGATCCGCTATGCCCCGGGCGTCATACTCCAGCAGTCTTGGCTCGTCAGCGTTGATCGCCCAGGTCCCGGCGGCGTCCACCCGCTCCGCGAGCGGTGGCGGCGCCAGGGCATGATCCAGGTACCCGGATTCACCCCGGAAAACGTACGTGTAGCGCTGCTCTGGCGGCTGGTGCGCTGCCAGGAGATCCCGTTTACCCCCCTCCAGGAAGGCACGGACCGGGGCCTCGCCGCCGTATGCATTCACATCGCCCACGATCAATACCGGCAGGTCGTCTCCACGCTGCTTGCGCCAATCGGCGAGCCCCTGGACCAACGCCTCCGACTGGGCGGTGCGCCGCAGGTTCCAGCACCCCTGTCCCCGGTCCACGTCGCCGCTCTCCGGGCAGCCCACCTTGGCCTTGTGATGGACCACCGCTACGCCAAAGGGGCGGCCACCCTCCCTGGCCCGGAAGGCCGCCTTGAGCGGCGGGCGGTGGTGCTGCGGGTCCAGGTCCCGGCGCGGGGCGCCCAACTTCTCCACCCGGTCCGCACGGTAGATCAGAGAGACCTTGATGGCATCGCTGCCAGTGTCCGGCGTGGCAGCGGCTGCCCGGTACCGCTCTTCACCCAGTCGGTCGTTGAGGCGGGTGACCAGATCCGCCAGGGCGGCCCGGTCGTTCTCCATCTCCACCAGCCCGACGATATCGGCATCCAGACCGATCAGCGCAGGCAGCAGCCGCTCCCGTTGGCGCTCCAGCTCGCCGCTGTTGGCCGCCCCACGCTCACCCAGGTTGAGGAAGTAGTTCTCCACATTGAAACCCGCTACCCGGACGAGTTCCGCCCCGCTGCGCTCCGGGGCGTCCGGTCTGGGATTATCGTCAAAGAACCGGGGACTTTGCGTGGGGTGCAGCCGCAGGGCGCCAAAGGTAGTGGCCAACACCCCTTCCAGCCCCTCCACCCGAGTCCCCACCCGGCGAGTCCCGGTCTCCCCGTCCAGCCAGGGGGTAGGCGAGGGCCAGGTTGCGTGGCTGCCATCGTCAAGGATCACCTTTAGCCGGCCGGCAGGCTGCTCGTCGGCAGCGATGAAGTTGGTGGGGCGGAAGGCACGACCGTCGGCAGAGAGGTGGAGGCTGCCGTAGCGCTGCAGTTCATGGGTGCCGCTCACGGTCATCGACTGATTCACCCGGACCCAGAGCCCTGCCCAACGGGCCTCCTCCTCGGGCTCCAACGGGAAGCTGACGGGCAATGGCTCCAGCCCCTCATCCGCCCCGCAGTCGGCGATGGCCTGCACGCGCTGAACTTGCGGCTGCCCCTGCCAGCGCCCGGTCCGGGCGGTGATGGCCAGTTCGCGGCCCGGTCGTACTGCACTCGCCTGCTCCGGGGTCAGGCCCGGCGCATAGACGAACAAGCCGCTGGGCAGCCCATCGCCCGGCCCATCCCCCTGGATAAAAAAGCCATCCAGTTGGTCCTCGCCGGTGAATACCCCCGTGACCGTGCCACGAATCCGGACCTGCTCCCCCTCCGCTACTGCCCCGTCATCCCCATGACCGGCGATCGCGTAAAGGCCAGTGAACTCCCCGCTGCAGTCGCCCAGCGCGGGCGGCGCGTGCCGCAGCAGGACCAGCGCCACGGCGACCACCAGCGCGCCGATGAGCGCCAGCCGCGAAGGCGTAACAAGGCGTTTGCCGACCCTGGCCATACCTGTCTCCTCCCTGTAAAACGTCCGATACCCTGTTTGACCGCCGATTCAGCGGTTGGTCGCCGGCTCCTCCGCGCCCAGCGCCTTCAACTCCTCGGCCACGGCGTTGACCGGCGTGGTAAAGCGGGCCAGCAGGTCGTAAAGCACCGGGATGACCACCAGGGTGAGCACTGATGCGAAGCTCATCCCGCCGATGATCACGGTGCCAATGGCCATGCGGCTCTCCGCGCCGGCACCAAAGGCCATGACCAGGGGCAGCGCACCGAAGATGGTCGAGATAGCAGTCATCAAGACCGGCCGGAAGCGCAGCGTTGCCCCCTCCAGTATCGCCTCCCGAACCGACAGCCCTTTGTCGCGCATCTGATTGGCGAACTCGACGATCAGGATACCGTTCTTCGCCATCAGCCCGATCAGCAGGATCATGCCGATCTGGCTGTAGATATTGAGTGTCAGCCCGCTGACGAACAATGCCGCGAGTGCGCCGGTCACCGCCAGTGGCACGGCCACCAGGATGATCAGCGGGTGGATAAAGCTCTCGAACTGCGCCGACAGCACCAGGAAGACGATGAGCAGCGCCAGCGCGAAGGTCAGCATCAGGGCCCCGGAGGTCTCCATGAACTCATCGGAAAGGCCCAGGTAACTGATCCGGGACTCGGGCGGCAACTCCTCCGCGGCCACCTGGTTCAGGTATTCCAGGGCGCTGCCCAGGTCGTAGCCATCGGCCAGCGAGGCGGTGATGGTCACTGCCGGCAGCCGGTCCACCCGGTTCAGGGTGGGCGGCGCCCCCTCCTCTCGCAGGGTGATCAGACTGGAGAGGGGGATCAGATCGCTGTTGACCCCGGAACGGATGAAGATGTTGCTGAGATCATCAGGGCTTGCGCGGGCCTCGTCGCGGGCCTGCAGCATGACGTCGTACTCGCGGCCCCGGTCGAGATAGGTGGTCACGTCGCGGGAGGCCATCATGGTCTGCAGGGTACTGCCGATGACATCGATCGGGATGTCCAGATCGGCCGCGCGCTCACGATTCACACTCACCTGAATCTGCGGTCGGGTCTCTTCGTAGTCCATGTCCGGGTTGAGCAGGCGCGGGTTCTCCTCCCGGGCCCGTTCCAGCACCCGCTCCCCCCACTCGGCCACGTCACCATACTCGTTGCCGCCGATCACGAACTGGACCGGCTGATCAAAACCACTCTGCCCCAACCCGGGCGGATTGACGGCAAAGGCCTGGACCCCGGGCACACTCATGATCTGCGGCATCATCTCGGCGACGATGTCCTGCTGCCGCCGATCCCGCTCCGCCCAGGGTGACAGACCGACAATCACGAAACCTCGGTTACCGACCCCGCGGAAACCGCCAATGGAGAGGATGCGGAAGGCCTCGCCGGTCTCATCCCGCAGGGGGGCCAACAGGTCCTCAATCTCCTTCAGGCTCTCGTCCAGAGCGCGGGAGGTAGCGCCCTCCGGCGCCATGGCCGGCACCATGAACACCCCTCGGTCCTCGGTGGGGGTCAGTTCCTGCGGCAGCGCCTGGAACAGGGTGATAGCGGTGCCGGCGAACAGCCCTGCCACCCCCAGCACCACTACCGGCATGTTCAAGGAGCGCTGCAACACCCAACGATAGCCATTGGTCAGCCCGTCAAATGCCCGGTCAGTGGCCTGCTTGAGCCGCCCGGGCTGGTCACTGCTGCTCTTCAGCCACTTGGAGCAGAGCATTGGCGCCAGCGTCAGGGCCACCAGAGACGAAAACGCCACCGCCGCCGCCAGCACGAAGCCGAACTCGGTAAACAGCCTGCCGACGTTACCCTCCATGAACGAGATGGGCACGAACACCGCAATCAACGTGACGGTGGTGGCGATAATGGCAAACGCCACCTGGCGGGCGCCGCGATAAGCAGCGAGCAGGGGTGGCTCACCATCATCAATTCGCCGCTGGATGTTCTCCAGCATGACGATGGCATCATCCACCACGAGCCCGATGGCGAGAATGAGGGCGAGCAGCGTCAGCACGTTGATTGAAAAGCCCAGCGGCGCCATCACGGTAAAGGCGCCGATGACCGCTACCGGTATGGTGACCGACGGGATCAGCGTGGCGCGCAGACTACGCAGGAAGATGAAAATGGTCAGGATCACCAGACCCACTGCGATCAGCAGCGTCCTCACCACCTCGCGGATGGAGTCGCGGACGAACACCGACTGGTCGTAGCCGATAACCATCTCCATGCCATCAGGCAGGCTCGCCTGAATGCGCTCCATCTCCTCCTGCACGCGGTCGGAGACGGCGATGGTGTTGGCCTGAGACTGCCGCAGGATCCCCAGCCCGATGGCTGTCTGGTCATTCATGCGCAGGTTGGTGTCATCGTCCTCCACCCCGCGCTCCACCTCGGCCACCTCTCCGAGTCGCACCAGGTAATCGTCGGTGCGCTGGATCACCAGCCTCTCGAACTCCACCGGCTCCGCCAGACGGGTGTCGGTACGGACGGTGAGATCCCGCATGGTGGACTCCACCCGGCCCGCGGGCAGTTCCACATTGTTGGCGCGCAAGGCCTCCTCGACATCGGCCACGGTGATGTCCCGGGCGGCCATGGCACGTCGGTCCAGCCAGACGCGCATGGCGTAGCGGCGCTCACCGCCGATGAAGATGTCGGAGACACCGTCCAGCACGGAGAGTCGGTCCACCAGGAAGCGGTCGGCGTAGTCGCTTACCTCCTCCGGACTCCAGGTGTCGGAGCTGAGGGTGATCCACATCATCGGTCGGGCGTCGGCGTCTGCCTTCGCCACCACCGGTTGATCGGCGCCATCGGGCAGATCATCCAGCACCCGGTTGATGGCATCACGGACATCGTTAGCGGCGTTGTCCACGTCCCGGGTGGTGCGGAACTCGATGGTGGTCTCGCCGCGTCCGTCGCGGCTTTCGGAGGTGATGTTGCGGATCCCGTCCACGCCACTGACCGCAGACTCGATCACCTCGGTGATTTCGTTATCGATGACCTGGGGTGCGGCCCCGGTATACGTGGTGGTCACCGAGACGACCGGCGGGTCGATGTCCGGATACTCGCGGACGGGCAGTTGGCTCAAGGAGGCGATGCCAAGAACGACGATGATCATGCTGATCACCGTGGCCAGCACCGGACGTTTGACGGAGATGTCGGAGAGAACCACGGCTGGTCAGCCTCCCGCGGCGGGGCTGGCTGCCGCGACCGCGTCGTCGTCATCTCCATCCGGCGGGTTCAGCACCCGCACCTCGGCGCCGTCACGTAGCCGCTGCAGACCGGAACGCACGACGTATTCATCCCCTTCCAGGCCCTCGGTGACCTGCACGGTGCCCCCGCGGCGCAGGCCCGTGGACACGGCCTGTTGCCGAACCCGGTCCGTCTCGTCCTCCTCGTCCGCCGGCAGCCACACATACACGTACTTGCGATCGCCCTCCAGCAACAGGGCCTCTTCGGGTACCACCAGGGCATCGGGGTCGCGGTCCAGTACCAGATCCACGTTCATGAACATGCCAGGGCGCAGACGGCCATCTTCATTGTCCAGTTCAGCCTGGATGCGCAGGGTGCGGGTCACCGGATTCACCCGGCTATCCAGCCGCTTCACCTCCCCGTCGAAGGTCTCGTCAAAGCCATCGCTGCGCACCTGCACCGACATGCCTGCCCGCAGCCCCGGCAGAAAACGCTCCGGTACGGAGAAGTCGAGCCGCAGCTGCTGAAGGTCGTCCAGGGTAGTGATAACAGTATCGGTATTGACGTATGCACCACGGCTCACCTCGCGGAGCCCGGTGATACCGTCGAAGGGCGCGCGAATCTGGCGATCCCGCAGTTCCGCGCGGGCCACCTGCACCTGCGCATCAGCCACCTTCATGGCCGCCTCGCGCTGGTCCAGTTCCGACTGGGAGATGTTGTTGGTCTGGCGCAGGCGCTCCGCCCGGGTGAACTGGGCCCGGGCATCATCGTAAGTGGCCAAGGCTTCCGCCAGTCGCGCCCGGTAACTGCTGTCATCCAGACTGACCAGCACCTCATTTTCGCTGACGCGGTCGCCCTCCTGGAAATGGATGGTAGTGACCCGGCCGGACACCTCGGGCGTCACGTTCACCGACTCAAGGGCGCGGGTGGAGCCCACCGACTCCACGGTTCGGAGGATCTCCTGACGTTCCACGGCGGCGATCTGCACGGCAGCCGCCATGGACGGGCGTTGATCGCCATCGCCTTCACCACCCAGCAGGATGAGCGCGTACCAGGCGGCGCCGCCCAGTAGCAGCAGGATGGCGAGCACAACGACCTGTAAACCAATACGCATAGCTGGGGGGTGCCTCGCGAGACAGGGAAAACCCGGCACCGGGCCGCGTGATGCGGCCGCGGTCGTAACCGGCTCCCCAGCAACGATCCCCCGCGGGACGGGGGATCGGGAGGGAGCGGCTGTTAGTCGGACTCTACGGACGCCAGCATGGCGTCGTACTCATCCTGAAAGAAGAACTTATCCTCGCCAAAGGCCGGTTGCAACTGATCCAGCCAGGTGGCCTCGGGATCGAACTTGGCAAAGAAGGGCCGCTGCACCCAGTCCGGGTTGCGCCCCTGAATGAAGCGGAGCACGAACACTTTCTCGCCGTGCACTTCGGCCACACCCTGGACCTCCACCTTGCCGGGGCCGGCGCTCATGGAGGGCCCGCGGGCGGTGCGGCTCAGGCCGGACACCTGCTTCATGGCCTCGCGGTAGATCTCCCAGGCGCGCGCCAAAGGCACCTCGAAGTAGTGGCGGGCGCCGGTGTCGCGCTCGACAAACATGTAATAGGGGATAATGCCCAACCGGACCTGCTTGCGCCACAGCTCGGCCCAGGCCGCGCTGTCGTCGTTGATGTGCGCCAGCAGCGGGCCCTGGGCACGAATCTCCACGCCGGTATCACGGATACGCCGGATCGCCTCCTCGGCGATCGGGGTGGAGATCTCCTGCGGATGGTTGTAGTGCGCCATCAGCGCCACGTGGCGGCCCGCGTTCACCAACCGCTCGAACAGCCGCAGCAGATCGTCCGCGTCCTTGTCAGTGACGAAACGGTAGGGCCAGAAGGTCAGGGCCTTGGTCCCGAGGCGTACCGTCTGAACGTGCGCCAGGTCGTCGGACAGCAGTGGGTCCAGGTAGCTTTCCAGCTTCTTGGTCTTCATGACCATCGGGTCGCCACCGGTGAGCAGCAGGTCGCTGACCTCGTGGTGCGAGCGCAGGTAAGCGTGCAGCTGCTCCGCCTCGTTGGAGGCGAACTGCAGGTCCTTGTCACCGACGAACTGCGCCCAGCGGAAGCAGAAGGTGCAGTAGGAGTGGCACACCTGGCCCTGGCTGGGGAAGAACAGCACCGTCTCGTTGTACTTGTGCTGCATGCCCTCCAGCTTGTCGCCCTCGTGCTCCGGAACGTTGAGCTTCATCTGGCCCGCCGGATGGGGGTTCAGCTCGTTGCGGATCTCCCAGGCCACGCGGTTGACCTCTTCGCGCGGGGCCTCGCGGCGCAGCACGTCGGCCATGCGGTCGAACAGCTCCGGGGCCAGCATACCGCGCTGGGGGATGGTGAGCTGGTAAATCGGGTCGTCGGGTGCTTTTTCCCAATCAATAAGCTCATTGATCACGTACTCATTGACACGGAAGGGCAGCACGTTGGCCACCACTCTCATGGCAAAGCGCTCTTCCTCGGGCATCCGATCCAGCCCGGGAATCTTGTCCATGTTGCGGGCCGTAAACACCTGGAAACGACGCGCTTCAAATGTTCCATCCCGACCAACGGGACGCAGCGGAAGCATTTGGCTCATAATCTTCCTCCCACATATCGCGGGTGTCAGCGAAGGCCCGGCCCTGCCCGCTCATGGCGGACACGCAGTTGACCTCCCAGAAACCCGGAACGGCACCCGGAACAGGTGTCGAACATTGGCGCCCGAAGCGGCTCCGCCCCGTAACGCCCGCGAAGAGATAGGCCTGGACTGCGGCATTAACCAGCGGCCGCATCCAGGTCCGTTGCGGCCTCGCTTGAAGTCGGCCACGCAGACGAACCGCTGAGGGTATGCATATGCCTCCGCCACGGCAAGTGCTCGCAGCACCAGTATGTGACACAACTCACATTAATCTAGAGTTTTTCCACCCGCCTCCCGTGCCAGGGGGAGTAGTACCGAAGGTCCCCCGGGGCGTGGGCGATCACCCCGGAGATCAGGATCACCAGTATGAACAGCGGCAGATCAGCCCCCTCGAGCCAGCCGATCAGCGCCAAGAGCAGCAGCTTGAACAGAATGGCCAGACCCCGCACCTGGATCAGCCACACGCCGTTATTCCAGACGTGGATCAGCGCCATCAGCACGCCGGAAACCATGGCCAGCCAAAAGTAAGGCAGCCACGCGCTTTCCGGCGCCTGATAAAGGTACGCCCCACCCAGGCCGGCCGTCCCGAGCAGATGTAGCGACCGCAACCCTATGTTGATCCACCGCTGCGCCGGCAATCGCCGGCTCTCCGCCGGAAAAACGACGCGGAACAGGCTCATGCTTCGCCCAGATGCTGACGCACGCTATCGACCTTGTCTTTCATGGACTGCTCCCGATCGGTCCGCGTTCCCACCTTCAGCGTGGTAAAGATGCGGGGGGCGCCCATATCGTGAACCACTTCATGGCACCGGCGCACGGCGGCGAACACCTCATCCCAGTCGCCTTCCACGTTGGTGCCGTAAGGGTGAAGCTCGTGGGCCAGGCCCGCCTCCTTGAGCACGCGCTCACACGCCGCGATGTACTCCCCCAGAGAAACACCCGCTCCCAGGGGCACCACACACAGGTCTACGCTTACTTTCATGCTTGCCTCCCGGCCGGCCGCCAAGCCGGCACCATCAAAAGCCTCGGCACCCGCTGCCGTGCGCTTTTACCACCCCGGCGGCAGGTTACAGAGGTGAGTCGTTAGTCTAGGCTGGGAAAGACATCAAGCACAAAGGCCGGTCCGCGCAGGGAACACCTTGCTTCCCCCCGGACTCAAACTAATAAGGCACACCGCGCAGGCCCGTGGCTGCGGCTTTGGGTGGGATCGCGTGCGGGCCGGGCCAGAAAAGGAGGTAGCACCGTGACCAAGGCACAGATCAAGCAGATGCTTGCCGACCAGGCGTTCTTCGAGGGTTTGGACGACGCCGTGTTGGACCTGCTGGCAGGGCACGCCGGCGAGAAGTCTCTGGACAAGGACGAGGTCTTGTTTGAGCGCGGAGACCCGGCCAGCCACTTCTACCTGCTGCAGGATGGCCGGATCACTATCGAGGTCCCTGCTATCGAGGGGCCCTCGCTGGAGGTCCAGAACCTGGAAGCGGGGGAGATTCTTGGCTGGTCCTGGCTGATCCCGCCGTTCCGTTGGAGCTTCCAGGCTCGCGCCGAAGCTCCCACCCGCCTGGTGGAGTTCGACGGGGAGACCATCCGCGAGCAGTGTGAGAAGCACCCGGAGTTGGGCTACATCGTGCTGAAACGCTTCGCCAGCCTGATGTCGGAGCGGCTGGACGCGGCCCGGCGCAGGATGATGGACGAGTGGAACCCGCCAGGCTTCGCCTGAACTACCGTTAGCGGCGCCACCCTTCAGGCGCAAAAACGCCCGCGGTCTCACGAGCGCGGGCGTTTTCCGTTGAGGCCAAGTCGGTGGGCACGCCCACTGCGCCTTAACCCCGCCCCTCCTGCAGGGCCTGCTGCAATTGTTGCAGGGCGTTACGCAGCCCCTCCTCCAACACGGGGTGGTAATAGGGCTTGTCGATCATCTCCGCTACGGTCATGCCCTGCTCCTGGCACCAGGCCAACAAGTGGCCCATATGTTCCGCTCGCGGGCCGAAGATCTCGGCGCCCAGGAAACGGCCATCGGCGTAACTGCCGTAAACCCGCATCAGGCCGTGGTCCTCGCCCATCACGCGGGCACGGGCCTGGGCACTGAAATCCAGCTCACCTACCGCGTAGCTGCCCTCCTCTAACTCGCCACGGGCATAGCCCACCATGGCAATCTGCGGGTCCGTGAAGACAATGCTCAGCGGGCAATGGCGGTGCCCGGGCGCCACGTCCGGGAAACGGGCGGCATTATGGCCGGCGATGACGCCCTCGTCTGCCGCCTCGTGGAGCAACGGCAGATAATTGTTGGCATCGCCGGCGATAAACACGCTGGTGTCACCGCACTGCATGGTGTAGGGGTCGTACACCGGCATGCCCTTGTCGTCCATGGGCAGATCAGCGTTCTCAATCGCCAGTTGGTCAACATTGGGCCGGCGCCCGGTGGCGGCGAGCAGGTACTCGAAGCGCTCTTCCCGCACCTCACCGTCTGCATCCTGGAAGCGCACTACCACTGCATCGCCGTCGCGGGCCACCGACTCCACCCGAGCGTCGGCATCCAGCGGAAACTCGGACTGGAAGTGCTGCTCCGCCATCGCCTTGACGTCCGGATCGGTCAACGGGCCGACAAAACCACCCACGCCGAACATGCGAATGCGCACACCCAGGCGGGCCAGCGCCTGTCCCAGCTCCAGGCCGATGATGCCCGGGCCGAAAACCACCACCGACTCCGGCAGCACCTGCCAGTCAAAGACATCGTCGTTGACCACCAGCCGATCACCCAGACCCTCGAACAGGGGCAGCACATTGGGGCGGGAACCGGTGGCAATGACCACGCTGCGGGCGCGGACCCGCAGGTCGTCCCCCACCCGCAGGGTGTTGCGGTCCTCGAACCGGGCGTGCCCATGCAACCGGTCCTCCTCCGGGATCTTGCGGGTCATCGCCGTGGCCTTGCCGACAAAGCGATCCCGCTCGGTGCGGACCCGTTCCATTACCGCGCGGCCGTCCACCTGGACATCACTGACCCGGATGCCGAACTTGTCCGCGCCCCGGGCGTGGTGGGCCGATTCAGCCGCGGCGATGAGCAGCTTGCTGGGCATACACCCAACCCGGGCGCAGGTGGTGCCGTACTCCCCGCCCTCGATCAGAACCACCTGGTCCGCGTGTTGCCGGGCGTTGCGGTAGGCGCGCAGCCCCGCGGACCCCGCACCGATGACCGCCACATCGACTTCAATCTCGCGCATGCCTTCCTCCTAAACAGGAAACGTCAGGGGAACAGGCCCGTCGGCCTGTCGATGCGCTTACTTTAACATTATTGAATATGTTTAATCGACCCGCTCTCGAAGCGCCTCGCGCAGCAGGGCACGCAGGTCGTCATCCTCCCAGGGCTTGGTCAGGTACTTGTAAATCGCCCCCTGGTTAATCGCATCCGTCAGGCTCTCCAGCTCAGCATAGCCGCTGAGCACGATACGCAGGGTGTCGGGGTAGAGCCGCCGGACGCGGGAGAGCAGTTCCGTGCCACTCATCCCGGGCATGCGCTGATCGGTGATCAGCACCTCCACCTGCTCCAAGGCCAGCACCTCCAGAGCCTGCTCACCGCTGCCCGCAATGAGGATGCGATAGCCCTCCGGCGTCAGCACCCGCCGCAGCGCCTTAAGCACGTTGGGCTCATCGTCCACCAGCAGCACGGTTGGCCGCCGCTCGTCGGTCTGACCGGACCCGGTGGCCATTACCTGGTTCTCCAGGCGCATTTCCAGCAGCCCGTCCGCCGGCACCGCCGGGCTAAAGTGGTAGCCTTGCAGCAGGTCGCAGCCCCGGGCCCGGAGATAACGCACCTGCGCTTCGGTCTCCACCCCCTCTGCGACCACCCGCATCCCCAGGTTGTGCCCCAGGGCGATGATACTGTTCACGATAGCCGCGTTACCCACCTCCCGGGTCAACTCGCCCATGAACAACTTGTCGATCTTCAGCTCGTCCACCGGTATCGAGCGCAGGTAGGAGAGGTTGGAGTAGCCCGTACCGAAGTCATCCAACGAGATGCTAATGCCGTTGCGCCGCAGTTCATGCAGCACCTTGCCAGCCAGGACCTCATCGTCTACCAGCAGGCTCTCGGTGATCTCGAGGAAGACGCGCTCGGGAGGTAACTGGTATTCCTGAAACCAGTGCAACAGCGTGCGGGTGATGTCCGGCCTCTGGAAGAGCCGCGGCGAGAGATTGATTGCAAAGGCAATTGGCGACAGACAGGCCCGCTGGAACCGTTGGTGCAGTTGGCCACACGCCCTGATCACCCGCTCTGTCACGACGTCGATCAGTCCTACGCTCTCCGCCACCGGGATGAACCGGTCAGGGGTGATCCATCCCCATTCCGGATCCTGCCAACGGACGAGGGCCTCGACACCAACCACCTCCCCTGTGTGAAAGTCCACCTTCGGTTGGAACCAGGTCTGGATCCGGTCTTCCGCGAGTCCAACACGAAGCCGTTCCTCCAGCCGCAGTCGTTCTGCTGCGCGCCGGTTCAATTCCTCGGTGAAGTAGCGGTAATGGTTGTCGCCGCCGCGTTTGGCATCAGCCATGGCCACTTCCGCCGCCTCACTCAGCGCATCAGCCGTGGTACCGTCGCGGGGATACACCGCCACCCCCATGCTGGCCGTTATGGACCGCTCACCAACCTCTCCCAGAGAGACCGGTCGTCTTACCACCTGCAGGATGCAATCGCAGGCCGGCGCCACGTCTGCCTCTTGCTCGAGGTTGGTAAGCAGGATCGCGAACTGGTCAGACGAGGTCCGAGCCACCGTATCCGAAGTGCGCAGGTTCTGACGCAGACGCTCCCCGATACTCACCAATACCTGGTCACCGGCCCCCCGGCCCAGGCCTTCGTTGACCAGATGAAACTGGTCCAGGTCCAGGTGGACCAGCGCCACCGATTGCTCGGTGCGGTTGGCACTGGCAATGGCCTGCTCAGTCCGGTCCAGCAGCAGTTGCCGGTTCGGCAGTTGGGTGAGGGTGTCGTGGGTGAAATGGTGGGCAAGTAGCTCCTCGTTGCTCTTCAACTGCGTGATATCGGAAAGGTATCCCACGTAGTGCGTGATCGCGCCCCGATCATCCCGAAGCGGCGCGATCTGCAACTCATTCCAGAAGGGTGTACCGTCCTTGCACTGATTGGCCAGGATCGCCCACCCCTCGTCCCCTTCGTTCAGCGCTTGGCGGATCTTGTCCAGTTCCCGCGCGTCGACATCCACCCCGTTTCCCTGAAGAAAGCGACAGTTTCTACCCACGACCTCCGCCGAGGCGTAACCGGTGAGCATCTCAAAGGCGCGGTTGACGTAGACCACGGGCTGATCAGTTTGCCGATAATCCACCAACACCACCGCAGTCGTGCTGATATCCAGTGCGGCCTGCTTCAGGCGGCCCAGGGCTGCCGATGCTGACGGGTGCCCCGGACATTCCGGATTCTCCGATGTCATGTGATTAGTGGCTCCGATGGGCAGTGGGACGAGGGGCGAGCTCATCCTCCTCGGCCTCCGGGTCGAATACAAAGACGGTGATCAGTTCCTTCTGATCGCGTTCAAAGGCGCGCAAACGCTCGATCAGGTGCGCACTGATCTCGTGACCCCTTGAGAGCAAAAGGAAATCGTCCCCGGTCACCAGATTACGGGAAAGGGTCATACCCGGGCGGAGCTGGCTCAAGGCTAATTCCAGTTCGGGTACCGGTGTGTCCCGTGCGCTCTCGTCCAGCCAGTCGATAAAGGCATCCACGAACGCCGGGTCATACCGCTTGCCGGCCTGGGCCCGCAGGAAAGTGCGCGCTTCGTCCCTGCCAAGCCGACGGGGCAGCATGAGCCCCAGCCGGAGCCGGTCGTATTCGTTGGCAATGCACAACACTCGGGCACCAGCGGGGATATTCTCGCCCCGTAGTCGATCCGGAGCACCAGTGCCGTCGAAATGCTCCTGGTGATGGCGCACCAGGCGCGCCGGCACCTCCAGCCGGTCCACGCCCATGAGCAGACCTTGTCCGATCACGGGGTGCTCCCCCACCCACTGGCGCTGGCGCACGCTCAACCGGCTCCAGGGTGTAACGGACAGTTCATTCGGGATGGCGATCCGCCCGATGTCGTGGAGCAGACCAGCGAGGTAGATATCCTCTGCCGCCTGGGCCTCGAACCCCAGGCGAATTGCCAGCTCCAGCGCGGTCTCGGCCACCCGCTGATTGTGGCCCTGCATCTGCGACTCGTGCAGTTCCGACAGGCGCGAGAAGACCATGACCATGGTCTTGAAGCCCACATCCAGTTCACGATGGGCCCGCTTGAGGCTCAGCAAGGCACGGCGCAATTCCCCTGTTCGCTGCTCCACCCGCTCTTCCAACTCCGCGTTCAACGTCTTGAGCTGGCGGTTCTGAGCCCGGGTCACGGACAGGAGCCGCGTCCGGTCCCGCTCCAGCTGACGCAGCCTCACGGCCTGATCCACCGCCTGTGAGAGGTCGTGGTCCTCCCACGGCTTGGTGATGTACCGGAAAACGCCTACCTCGTTAATCGTGCTGATGGCCGAGTCAAGGTCCGCATGGCCAGTGAGCAGGATGCGCTGGGTGAAGGGGGACTGCTCCCGGATGGCCCGCAGCACTTCTATTCCATCCATCCCGGGCATCCGCAGGTCGCACACCACTGCGTCTACCGGGCTGGCCATCACATGATCCAGCGCTTCCCGTCCCGAGCTTGCCTCTAACAGTTCGAAACCGGCGCCCCGCAGCAGTCGCCGAAGGGCACTCAGGATATGGGGCTCATCATCCACGCAGAGGACCCGCGGGGTGGTCTTGTCCATGGTCGCTTCACCCATGCCTCACTCCTCCTGCCCCTGGGTTACCGGCTGACGGACCGGCAGACGGACACGGAAGCAACTGCCCTCGCCCGGCGTGCTTTCCACCTCCACGTCACCGTGGTGCCGTTCCACGATGGCCTGTACCAGCGGCAATCCAAGCCCCGTACCCCGACCCACCTCCTTGGTGGTGAAAAAGGGCTCGAAGATGCGGCCCATTGCGTCGGGCGGAATACCGCGGCCGGTATCAGAGATACTTACCACCACCGATTCACTCTCTGACCGGGTGGCCACCGTAATCGTTCCTTCGCCCTCCAGCGCCTGTGCCGCGTTCGTCAGAAGGTTGAGGAAGACCTGATTGATCTGACCAGGGATGCACTCCACCTCCGGCAGCGCCTGATAATCCCGCACGATACTGGCGTGGTACTTGAGTTCGTTTCGGGCGATATTCAGGGTGCTGTCGAGTCCGGACCGGAGGCTGACCAGCCGAAACTCACCGCTGTCATCCCGGGAGTAGTGCCGGAGGTCACGGACAATGGCGGTGACCCGTTGTGCCCCCTCCCGCGACTCGTGCACCAGATCAGGCAGGTCCTCGCGGATCAACTCGTACTGGATTGCCTCCTTGTGGGCCTGCAACTGCTCCTTACGCTCCGGCGGCAGGTAAGACTCCCCGGCCTGGTAAAGGTCCAGTAGCCGTGTGACGCTGCCCACATAGCGACCCAATGTGCCCAGATTGGAGTAAACGTAGGCCACCGGGCTGTTGATCTCGTGGGCCACACCGGCGGCCAGTTGGCCCAGGGAGGCAAGCTTCTCGGTCCGCACCAGCTGACGCTCCATGTTTCGGCGTTCGGTCACATCCCTTCCGGTTGAGACAAAGTGGGTGATCCGGCCTTCGCCGTCGAGCAACGGTACGATCGTCTTGTCCTCGTAAAACAGCCGTCCCTCGCGGTTACGGTTTATGATCGTCCCGTTGAAGGGATGCCCCCGGGTCAGGCCAGCCCAGAGCCGGTCGTAGAAATCCTGCTCGTGTTCCTCCGATTTGAGCACTGCCATCGTCTGACCGAGCACCTCCTGCTCAGTGAGGCCAGTGACCCCCTCAAATGCCGGGTTCACGTACTCGATACGCCCTTCCCGATCCGTGATAACCACCAGATCCGTGGTCTGCTCCACTACGCGCTGGAACAGCTGGGTCTGCAGCAGCAATGCTTCACGCTGGCGGATATCCCTTGCCAGGGTGCGGCGCATGGCCTCGAAGCGCCCTGCCAAGTCGGAGAGCTCATCCCTGCCGGGCGACAGGATGGGTTGGTCCAGGTCGCCCGCCTGTATCTGACGTGCGGCCCGGCCCAGAGCCCCCAGAGGACGAAAGACCCGGAAGTGCAGCAAAAGGACCACCAGGCTCAGACCCAAGACGGTGCCCAGAACCGCTAGCCAGCCCCACTGCTCATGGCGGCGAGCCTCCTGGTATCTGAGGTGGAGCAGATGGTCAATTCGCCCCCCCAACTTGTCCGCGTAGGCCTTCAGCGCCAAGATGCTCTCGGTGGCTGACGTGAAATAATCACCGGGGACAATGGAATGGCGCGTGGTCGGGCTGTGCTCCCGGATGACCTTGAAAAGCGCCGTGGCGACCTCCTCGTCGTAGGTCTGCCTCCCTCGCTGCAGGCCCTGCTCCAGTTCGTCAGCGTCCTGGTGCATGCTGATGAGCCTGCGAGCTGCCGCGAGCTGCTGCTCGACGGCGCCGTGGTACCCGTAAAGGGAGGCGCTCAACAACTCATGCTGTCCGGTGCTTGATTGGAGCACCAGGTGCTCGGTCAGTCTCGCCCGCTGCCGGCCGATGTATTCAGTGGCGGAGACGATATGGTTGCGCACCAGGATCAGACGCCAGGCCTCCCCTCCCGGGTTAATCGTGTCCATGAACACGTCATTGCGCAGCCCCTGTACGAAATCTATGTAGGCACTGGTCCTGGCATACCAGCGTGCGGTATTTATCTGCTGTGCATTCGGCTCGGTGAGGGATTCACGCAGTTGGGCCATCTGCTGCCGGTGCTGGATAAACCGCTCCTCAAGCTCCAGCCAGAGGAACGGGTGAGACTGTCTCAGCTGCGCCGCCAGATTATCGGCCAGGGCATCACTGCGCGCCTGGATCCGTAGCAGATTACCCTGCTCGTCGGTGGCAAGACCGACCTGCCGGTGGGCCGCGAAAAACACGGATAGCCCGCGCTCCAGGGCCAGGCTGATGGCCAGATCCTTTGCCAGAACGGCGACCTCGTTCGCATCCCTCGCCTGCTGAGTCGACTCCGCTGTCGACTTGGCGGCCAACAATTGCTTAACGGCAAACCCGAGGCTTAAAAGCCCCAGCGCCCCGATCAGCAAGGCGAGCAGAATTCGGATTTTCATGGGGGCATGGACACTCCGACAGGTACCCCGGGCATCCAGCAAGCCAGATACAGGAGCCGAAAACCTAGATCTTGAGTAAATGATACAGGTTTTAACCCCGGGTTATCTGTAGGAATAAGGCCCTCAAGACCAATTTTGTATTTAAAATGCCTATCGGTTTTTCAGGTCTGAGAGACCCGGCCTTGGGCGAGTTACCGAAGACCCAACCGCACACCACCGACCTGCCAGGGCACGGTGGGCTGCTCGCCGGTCTGACCGAAGCCGAGCAGCTGCCGAACCGCCTGGCTGTCGCGGGCCTCGCATGCCCGTTGCGCCAGCTCATAGGCCTTGCGGCTGTCGGTTTCTGTCACCACTTCCGAGAGTAAGGGCACCAGGCGCGGGCTGACACTGAAGCGCCGGAACCCCAGACCGATGAGGATGGGCAGTACGCCGGGGAGTTGCTGCAACAGTCCGCAGAGTTGCACCCGGGTGACGTTGACGTTCCGGGTGGCCACCCGGAACAGGCGGTAAAGCGACGGGGCGTAGGGGTCCAGGTGACCGGCCACCTGGGGGATATCGCGGTCGGCGCCGAAGAAGCACTGCATCAGGTCGTTGGTGCCGATGCTGACAAAGTCGGCGACCTCCTCCAGCTGGTACAGCGACAGGGCAGCGGCCGGCGTTTCCACCATGGGCCCCAGCGGGATGACCGGTGGCAACCAGCGGCGCAGGCGGTTGCGCCAGTGGCGGTATTCCTCCGGGCTGTTCACGAAGGGGATGACCACCCGCAGATCGTGGTGGCGGGCCAGGGTGGCCAAGGCAGCGGCCTGCGACTCCACCACGCTCTTGACCGGTGGTATATCATAAAGTCGTGACCCTTGAAGCCCGAGCAGGCCGGTGAGGCCGGCCAGGTTTCCCAACCAGGCAGGCTTCTTGTCCACGGAGATATCCAGCAGGCGGATGGTGACCGGCAGCGGGGCCGCCGCCTGGCAGATGGCGCCGAACGCCTTCTCGTAGTAAGCCTGGTCGGGCATGCGGGCCAGTGCCGGGGTAAGGTACTCGCTGTGCACCAGCCCCACGGCATCCGCCTGCACCTCCCGCGCGGTCCGCGCCCCCATCTCACCGGTCACCGTAGCGCGCAGGTGAACCGGCACCCCGTCCCGCGTCCGCACCCGGCCGGTGTGATGCCCGGCGCGCGCCACGCGGGTGCCCTCACGGTGCGCACTGGCGGGGCTGAGCACACCGCTGGTGCCGTCCAGGTGGAAGGGATAACCGGTGTGCAGGGCATCGCCCTCGGCTTTGTTGAGCAGGATGGTCGGCACGCCCAGTTGCTGGAGCTGGATGAGAGGGTGGGCCAACGGCGCGCCACCCAGGACTACCAGGCCGGCCGGGATCTGCTCCAGGGAAAAGGTGTCCGCATAGGGCAGCACGAGGATGTGGCTGTCCGATGCCTCGGCGGGATCGTATGTGATTTGGCCGGCCGCCTCGCCCGGCACAAACGGCATGCCCTGAATGACCATAAGGTCAGTGTAAAGCGGCCCGACGGGTAAGTCACCCGCGCGCCACCGGCACTCGAGGAGTCCGCGGAATGCCCCACTTCCAGCTTGCAGTCCTGCTCGGCATGACAGTGGCCCTGGGCCCGCTGGCCCTGGATGCCTACCTGCCGGCATTCCCCGACATTGCGGACGACCTGGGGGTCAGCAAGGCAGACGTGGGACTGACGCTCAGTGCCTACGTCTTCACCCTGGGCCTGGCGCAACTGGTGGGCGGGCCGCTCTCCGACCGCTACGGCCGGCAGCGCATCCTGCTCTTGGGGCTGGCGGTCTTTGCCGCCGCCTCGTTCATGGTAGCCCTGGCGGGGAGCCTGAACGAGATGCTCGGCTGGCGGATCGTGCAGGGCATCGGCGGCGCCTTCTGCGCGGTGTCGGTACCGGCGATCGTGCGCGATCAGTGCCGCGGCAACGAGGCGGCCCGCCTGTTCGGGATGATCGGCCTGGTGATGTTCATTGCCCCGGCCTCGGCCCCCGCCCTAGGCAGTGCACTGCTGGTGGTGAGCGACTGGCCGGCCATCTACCAGGTCCTGAGCGGGTACGCCCTGCTGCTCGCGGTCGTGCTGCACTTCGGACTGTTCCGGCGCATCCCCGCCCGCACGCCGCAACAGACGCCGGTACGCACACTGCTGACCAACTATCGGCTGGTCCTGCGGCATCGGTTATCCATGCGCTTCATCCTGCTGCAGACGCTGGCCTTCAGCGCCATGCTGGTGTTCATCACCCACGCCTCGTTCATCTACCAGGGGGCGCTCGGGCTCTCCAACGCGGCCTTCTCGGCGCTGTTCGCGGCCAACGTGGCGGCGATGGCCTGCCTGAACCTGTTGAACCGGCGGCTGCTTTTCCACTTCCCGGCGGTTCAGATCATGCGTACCGCGGTCCGGGCCCAGCACGGAGCGCTCGCCCTGCTGGTCCTGCTGGTGGCGCTGGACGCCCCGGTCTGGGCGGTGGCGGCCTGTCTGGTGGCGGTGGCCGGGTGCATGGGGGCCATCGTCCCCAACAGTCTGGCCGGCGCGCTGGATCACTTCCCCAACCTGGGGGGCACCGCCGCCGCGCTGCTGGGTGTGTGGGGTGATGTTAATAAAGAGACGAAGAGGAAAGAAGCGAAAACAACGTAAGTTGTTGTAGATGATGAAGAAGCAGAGTCTAGAGCGGGTCACCGAGTTTGCGTTGTAGATGAGACAAACCGGGAGGAAAAAGCGCGGACCTCGGTAAGAAAATGTCCCTTAAAGATACCGCTGATCCCCCTCAAACGCCACTATAACC
>SR_TP_S13solDRAFT_1000018_pt1 | contig 127904 bp, 126 predicted proteins | sample SodReaTP_S13sol_FD_11159 | JGI IMG/M metagenome (IMG submission 11159) | reverse complement strand
GAAGGGCCGGGAGAGGTGCTCATCCAGCAAGAACCCGGCGACCCGGGGCAGGTCGGCCGCCGCCACGCCGGGGCGCGACAGGGCGAGGTACAGTCCGTTGTCCGTTTGCATGGCCAGTCCGTTGGCAATAAAACGCGCTCAGTCAGCGTCTGGGCAGAATAGGGAGGGATCCGAAGGGCTGTCAAGTAAGGCCCCGTTTGGCGCCTTCGCGACCTCGCTCCGAGGCGAGCAGCCGCGAGCCCTTGGCCTGTGGTTGATGCGGCACGCCTGCCTCCGAAACGGTCGAGCTAACCAGCCCCGGTCCCCCCTGAGCCCCCGGCCGGTCCGCCAGGGCCAACAGGCGGCGAACCGCCGCGACGACCGCCTCCGGTTCAGGCACTTCGCCGCTGGCCACGACCTGGCCGTCCACCAGTACCGCGCAGGGTGCAAAGCCTCCGCGCACGGCCTGCCATGCGCCCTGCGTGCCGCCGGAACGGTAGCCGGCGCGCAGCAGCGAGGGCAGCAGCCAGATCAGGTTACGTGGGTCGGCCATCGTGATCTCCACCCGCTCGCCAAAGGCGTGTCGCAGCGCTTGGTAGACCCGGCCCATGGCTTCCATGTCCCGCCGGGTGTCGGCGAAGGTTTCGGTGTCCCTCAGGTAGCTGTGCCGCCCGCCCACCTTGCCGCAGCACCCGGAGCCGGTGAGCTGGCCCTCGGACTGACGGATCAACAGGATCTGGTGCCGTGGCATGTCGGCTCCTGCGCAATGCGCGGTGGGGTGGTGCTCAGTCGTACTGGGCGCCACCGGAGAGGGCGTGGGCCAGGGTGCCCGTCATCCGTTGCAGTACCCGCTCGAACTCAAGCACCCAGTAGCCGTCCTCCTGGCGGCTGGGCTGGTAGAGGATCTTCACGTGCTGCGGGCCGCCGGTGGCCTCCAGGTGCTCGACGAAGTGCTCGAGGTTGCGCTGCTCGCGGAACCGGCAGCGGTAGCGGTGGCCCACCCGCCCCACCTCCCGGCTGCGCTGTACCGCGCGGCCAAGCCCCTGGAGCAGGGCGCGCCCCAGCTCCCGCTCCAGGTCCGGGTCGTCGCCGCGGTGCTCGGCCTCGAACAGGGCCAGGCGCATCATGCGGTTGGTGAAGTACTCCGGCGGCAGGTCGAGCAGGGCGTCACTGACCAGAGCGATGTCGCTGATATTGGAGCGGGCGGTGACGTACTTGCTGCGCGCGCCCTGTACCTCACCCTTGAATACCAGCCCCTCGCAGCCGGCCCGGTCCAGGGTCAGGATCAGCTCGGTCAGGGCCTGCTGGTCCTGTGCCCGGTAGCGGCCGAAGACCCGCGCCAACGGCAGGCGGTAGCGCTCTGCCAGCCCCTGTTTTTCCGCTTGGGGGACGAAGCCGGGCTGCCCGTCCCGCATCAGGTCGAAGACGAACAACGCCACGTCACGCTCCACGTGGGGCGGGCTGCCCTCCATGTAGGGGTTCTCCGGGCCGGCCAGCTCGGCGCAGGCGATCAGGTCCGGGTGCTCGTCGAACAGGGCGGGGTCGAGCAGTTCGGGGACGCGGTCGGTGCTGAAGGGGCAGAGAAAACCGCCCCGGCTGAAGGCCAGCAGCCGGCCCTCGTGGGCCACGATACGGATATTGAAGCCGTCGATCTTCTCCTCGGCCCAGAAGGGTTCGTCGCCGTACTGCTTCTCCAGGCCGGTGGCCAGGCTCTGGATGCGGCCGATGGAGGGGTAGCCGGGGATGACCCGGCCGGTGTCCAGCCGGACGCTGCCCTTGGGCAGCCGGGCCACGCTGTCGTGCAGGCGGATGTGGCTCAGCCCCTCGAACTCGTGCCGGGTGGCCTTGCCCTTCTCCAGCGCCTGTTTCGCGGTCAGTGCGTCCATGCCCCAAGCCTAGCGTGCCGGGGGCAGCCGCGGGAAGCGCACGGGGTCAGCCCTGCAAGCAGGTGATCAGTGCCTGCATGTCCTCCGGCATGGGGGCCTCCCAGCTCACCCGCTCACCGCTGTCCGGGTGGTCCAGCGCCAGCCGGGTGGCGTGTAGCGCCTGGCGGTGGAAACCGCGCAGGGCCTGGCGCTGGGCCTCGGTGGCCCCGGGGGGCAGGCGCAACCGGCCGCCGTACACCGGGTCGCCCACCAACGGGTAGCCCACGTAGGCCATGTGCACCCGGATCTGGTGGGTGCGCCCGGTCTCCAGGAAGCAGCGCAGCAGGGTGTGGGCGCGCAGGCGGGTCTCCACCCGGTAGTGGGTGACCGCCGGACGCCCGCGCTCCACCACCGCCATGCGCTTTCGGTCGCGGGGGTGGCGGCCGATGGACGCCTCGACCGTGCCACCGGCCACCGGGCAGCCGTTGACCAGCGCCAGGTACTCGCGGTTGACGCTGCGCGCCTGCAGTTGGGCCACCAGTGCGGTGTGCGCCGGCAGGCTGCGGGCCACCACCATCAGCCCGGAGGTGTCCTTGTCGAGCCGGTGCACGATACCGGCCCGGGGCAGTTCCGCCAGCGCCGGGTCGTGGTGGAGCAAGGCGTTCTGCAGGGTGCCCTCGCGGTTGCCCGCGCCGGGGTGAACCACCAGCCCGGCCGGCTTGTCCACTACCAGCAGATGGGCGTCCTCGTGGAGAATGCGCAGGGGGATGGGCTCGGCGGAGACCCGTTGTTCCTCCTCCAGCTCGGCGCGGAGGGTAACCTGCTGGCCGCTGGTCACCTTGTCCCGGGGCCGCGGCTGGCGGCCGTCGACGGTGACCTCGCCCTGCCGGATCCACTGCTGGATGCGGCTGCGGGAGTAGTCCGGGAGCAGTGCTGCTAGCGCCTGGTCCAGCCGTTGGCCCGCCTGCGCGTCGTCGATCAGGATGTCGTGTTCTATTCGAGTGCCCATGATGCTTTCCCGCTGCGTCAAGGCGCGTAGAATAAGCGCTTTCCCGCTTGATGTCAGATTGAGGTCCCGTATGTTGCCGAAGCGCTGGATATGGCTGCTAATCCTGATTGCGCCGCTGCTGCTGGCCAGCGGTTGCTCGTCCAATGGCCCCGATCGGGAGCCGGAGGCCCAGGAGACGGCCGAGGAGCTCTATCAGCGTGCCCGCAGGCAGTTGGCCAACGGCAACTACAGCATGGCCGTGGAGACCCTGGAGCGGTTGCAGGGCCGTTTCCCCTTCGGGCCCTACGCCACGCAGGCGCAGTTGGACATTATCTACGCCTATTACGAGTCGGGCGAGATGGAATCCGCCATCGCTGCCGCCGACCGCTTCATGCGGCTCTACCCGCGGGACCCCAACGTGGCTTACGCCCGCTACATGCGGGGCCTGGCCCATGCCAGCAGTGGCGATGAGTTCTTCAGCCGGGTGTTCAACCTGGACCGCAGCCTGCGCGACCCGCAACCGTTGCGCCGGGCGTTCGTAGATTTCCGGGAGCTGATCCAGCGCCACCCGGAGAGTGACTACGTGGAAGACGCCCAGGAGCGCATGCGTGAGATCCGCGACATACTGGCCCGGCAAGAGATCAATGTCGCCCGCTACTACCTGCGCCGCGATGCGCCGGTGGCGGCGGTGGGCCGGGCCCGCACAGTGCTGGACGACTACCAGGGCACCAGCGCCGTGGAGGATGCGCTGGAGGTGCTGGTCGAGGCGTACGGCGTGCTCGAAATGGCCGACCTGCAGGCGGATGTGCGCCGGGTGATCGGCGAGAACTTCCCCGGCCACCCGTTGGCCGCCAACTAGGCCTCAGGCACCAAGCAGGCGGGAGAAAAAACTGCCTGCCTGGCCGGCGGATTCGCTCTTCGCCTGTTGCTGCCGGGCCTCGGCGTGGGCGGCTTCGATCAGGCTGTCCAGCTCGTCGGTGATGGCCGCGGCAACGCTGCGGTCCTCCTTGCTGAACGAGGTGCCGCTGCCCTGCAGGCCCGCGGCCGCCAACCCCTCCGCCCAGCGCCTTATACCCAGGCGCAGGGTGGCCAGCAGCACTTGCAGGTTCCGGGCGGGCACCACCAGCGCCAGACGGGTGTCCAACCGGGTCTCCACCCGCAGCTCCAGTTGCCGCTCCTCGGGCAGTTCCACCGGGATATCCATCTGCCGCTTGCCCGCCTGGTGCATAGCGTTCGATTCCAGATCACGGATGCCGTCGCGGATTTCGAACCGGGACAAGCGCTCGTTGACCGCGTCGGTGATCGGCGCTTCCACCCAACCCATGCCAGGCCGCCAGGCCACCAGTACGCCGCCGCTGGTCTGCCGGTAAGGCACCGGCACCGGGGCATCCTCCGGGTAGCCGTCGAGCTCTTGGCGTAGCCATTCCGATACGGGTTTCTGCCTCAGGGTGGAGGCGAGGAAGCGGGCCCTGGTGGCCAGGTCGCCTACGTACGTGCTGCTGTCCCTGGTCTCCTCGATCAGGGTTTCAATGACTGAACTCACTGCCGGTCCCCTCCATTGGCGCATCCCAGCCCGCCCGTCACGCGAGCGGTGGGCCGTCATGGCCGCTTATTATTCTGACTTCCGTGGGTCACGGCAGCTCGGGCCGGGCGGCCAGGCTGCCTTTGTGACTTATTCGTCGTTTCAGTCTATGCAGGAAACCGGAAGGGAAACAAGCGGCCGTGCAGTGAGGTAATTGGCGGGCCCCGGCCCCTGGGAGGGGCCAGGCCGGCCGGGGGGTCAGATGGCGTTTTCGTCCTCTTCACCGGTGCGGATGCGGATGACCCGCTCCACGTCGCTGACGAAGATCTTGCCGTCACCGATCTTGCCGGTGTGGGCGGCCTTGGTGATCACCTCCAGGCAACGGTCCACCTGGTCGTCGGCGATGACAACCTCGAGCCGCATCTTTGGCAGGAAGTCCACCACGTACTCGGCGCCACGGTACAGCTCGGTGTGGCCCTTTTGCCGGCCAAAGCCCTTGACCTCGGTGACGGTCATGCCGGTGATGCCGATCTCGGACAGTGCTTCGCGCACGTCGTCCAGTTTGAAGGGCTTGATGATGGCCTCAACCTTTTTCATGCCTTGATTCTCCCTCGTCTGCGGGGCCGGAGGATTCCCGGTTGCCCCGAGTGTAAGCGTGCGAACCCGATCTGAAAACGCTCAGGACTCTACCGGCACCCCTGGCCAGCCGGAACTGATGGGGTAGCGGCGGTCCCGGCCAAAGGCGCGCGGGGTTACCTTGGGACCGGGCGCCGACTGGCGGCGTTTGTACTCGTTGCGCCGGACCAGCCGGGTGACTCTCGCCACGGTCTGCGGTTCGTGGCCGGCGGCGACGATCAGGGCCTCGCTCTGGTCGTGCTCCACGTACCTCTCAAGTATATCGTCGAGCACGGGGTAGGGCGGAAGGCTGTCCTCGTCCTTCTGGTCCGGGGCCAACTCGGCGGTGGGCGGGCGGTTGAACACCCCCTCCGGGAATGCCGGGTTCAGGCTGTGCCGATAGCGGGCCAGACGGTAGGCCTCGGTCTTGTACACGTCCTTGAGCGGGGCGTAGCCCCCGCACATGTCGCCGTAGAGGGTGGCGTAGCCCACCGCCAGCTCGCTCTTGTTGCCACAGGCAATGACCATGCGGCCGGTCTTGTTGGACAGGGCCATCAGCAGGGTGCCGCGGATACGCGACTGCAGGTTCTCCTCGGTCACGTCCGGCGCCATCCCCTCGAAGCTGGGGGCCAGGGTGCTGAGGAAGCCCTGGAAGATCGGCTCAATGGAGGTGGTCTGGTAGCGGATGCCCAGCATGCGGGCGATGGCCTGGGCGTCATCCAGACTCATGGGAGCGGTGTAGCGGCTGGGCATCATCACCGCCTGCACCTTGTCGGCGCCCAGGGCGTCCACCGCCACGGCGGCGGCCAGCGCCGAGTCCAGCCCGCCGGAGAGGCCCAGCACCACCCCGGGAAAGCCGTTGCGACGCACGTAGTCACGCAGGCCGGTGACCAGCGCCTGGTAGACGGCGCCCTCCTCGGAGGGCTGCGTGCTCTGCTCACCGTTGACGTTCCCGTGCGCCGGGTCTACCTCCACCGTGCACAGCTCGCTCCGGAAGCGGGGGGCGCGGGCCTGAACGGTGCCGCAGGCGTCCACCGCCACCGAGCCGCCGTCGTAGACCACCTCGTCGTGGCCGCCGGTCATGTTGACGTAGAGCATCGCCCGGTGGGTATCGAGGGCGCGCTCGCGCAGCACCGCCTCGCGTTCCGCCTGCTTGCGCCGGTGGAAGGGGGAGGCGTTGAGGTTGACCACCAGGTCAGCGCCGGCGGCCACGGCCTCGCGGGCGGGGGTGGGCCACCAGATGTCCTCGCACAGGCTCAGCCCCACGCGGGTGCCGGCCACCTCCACTACGCAGGGGCGTGTGCCTGGCACGAAGTGGCGGCTGTCGTCGAACACGCTGTAGGTGGGCAGCTCCCGTTTGGCGTAGCGGGCGATGACCCGGCCGTCCTGAACCACCACCGCGGCGTTGTGCAGCCCGTCGCGGTCCCGCAGCGGCACCCCGACCACGGCGGTGATCCCCTGCGCGGCCTCCTGAATGGGCTGCAGGGCGTTCTCCGCCGCGTGGATGAAGTCGTCACGCAGCAGCAGGTCGTCCGGCGGGTAGCCGGTGACCGCCAGTTCCGGGAAGACCACCAGCTGGGCCTGTTCCTTGTCGCGGGCGGCCTCTATGGCCTGGACGATTCGCCGGGTGTTGCCCTCGATATCGCCCACCGGGCAGGCCAGCTGGGCCAGTGTGACGCGCAATGTCATGTCGCGGTTCTCCTGCGTTGGTGGCCAGACGTGAGAACGGCCCGTCCCGCGGGGCGGGATCGGGCCGTTTTCTGGCTGGCAATGGCTTGGGCCATCGCAGCGGGGTGATCAGCCTTTGAACAGCTCGTTGAGTTTCTGGCCGATCTCCGCCGGGGAGCGCACGGTGGCGACACCGGATTTCTCCAGGGCGGCGAACTTGTCGTCCGCGGTGCCCTTGCCACCGGCAATGATGGCGCCGGCGTGACCCATGCGCTTGCCCGGAGGCGCGGTGACACCGGCGATGTAGGCCACCACCGGCTTGTCCACGTTCTGCTGGATGTACTCCGCGGCCTCTTCCTCGGCGGTACCGCCGATCTCGCCCACCATGACGATGCCCTTGGTCTGCGGGTCGTCCTGGAACAGCTCCAGGGCGTCGATGAAGGACATGCCGTGGATCGGGTCACCACCGATGCCGATGCAGGTGGACTGGCCGAGACCGATGTCGGTGGTCTGCTTGACCGCCTCGTAGGTCAGGGTGCCCGAGCGGGAGACGATGCCGATGGAACCGGCCTTGTGGATGTGGCCGGGCATGATGCCGATCTTGCACTCGCCGGGGGTGATGACGCCCGGGCAGTTGGGGCCGATCAGGCGGCAGTCGTACTGCGCCAGGGCGGCCTTCACCTTGAGCATGTCCAGCACCGGGATGCCCTCGGTGATGCAGGCGATGACCTTGATGCCGGCATCGGCCGCTTCCAGGATGGCGTCGGCGGCGAAGGCGGCCGGCACGTAGATCATGCTGGCGTCGGCGCCGGTCTCCTGGACGGCATCTTCCACGGTGTTGAACACCGGGCGGTCCAGGTGCTTCTGGCCGCCGCGGCCGGGGGTCACGCCACCGACCACGTTGGTGCCGTAGGCGATGGCCTGCTCGGCGTGGAAGGTGCCCTGCTTGCCGGTGAAGCCCTGGACGATGACCTTCGTGTTCTTGTCTACAAGTACGCTCATGTCGATTGGATCCTCTTCTCCGGCGTGGTTCAGGCGGCCTTGCCGACGGCGGCCACGACCTTCTTGGCGGCGTCGGTGAGATCGTCGGCGGGGATCAGGTCCATGCCGCTGTCAGCCAGCATCTGCTTGCCCTGCTCGACGTTGGTGCCTTCCAGGCGAACCACCACGGGCACGTCCACGCCCACCTCCTTGACGGCGGCGATGATGCCCTCGGCGATCACGTCGCAGCGCACGATGCCACCGAAGATGTTCACCAGGATGCCCTCCACCGTGTCGGAGGACAGGATCAGCTTGAAGGCCGCGGTGACCCGCTCGGTGGTGGTGCCACCGCCCACGTCCAGGAAGTTGGCCGGCGAGCCGCCGTGCAGGTTGACCACGTCCATGGTGGCCATGGCCAGGCCGGCGCCGTTGACCATGCAGCCGATGTTGCCGTCCAGGGTGATGTAGTTGAGGTTGTGCTCGGCGGCCTGAACCTCGGCCTCATCCTCCTGGGTGATGTCGCGCATGTCGGCGATCTGCGGCTGACGGCCGATCTCGACGGCGTTGTCATCAACGTTGATCTTGGCGTCCAGCGCCAGCAGCTGGCCGTCGCCGGTGACGATCAGCGGGTTGATCTCGATCATGCTCAGATCCTTCTCTTCGAAGATCTGATACAGACCCTTCATGATCTTGACCAGCTGGCCGATCTGCTTGCCTTCGAGGCCCAGCGCAAAGGCCATCTTGCGGCCCTGGTAGGCCTGGAAGCCTGCAGCCGGATCCACCGCCAGGGTGATGATTTTCTCGGGCTCGGTGGCGGCCACCTCTTCGATATCCATGCCGCCGGCCGCGGAGCCCATGAAGGTGACGCGCTTGCTGGCGCGGTCCACCAGGGCGCCCAGGTAGAGCTCGCGGGCGATGTCCAGTCCTTCTTCTACCAGGACAGCGTGGATGGGTTGGCCTTTGGAATCGGTCTGGTGGGTGACGAGGCGGGAGCCCAGGAGGGAGTCGGTGAATTCTTCTACTTCTTCTTTCGCCTTCAGGACCTTGACCCCGCCGGCCTTACCGCGTCCGCCGGCGTGTACCTGGGCCTTGACGACCCAGACCGAGCCGCCCAGCCTGCCGGCGGCCTCTACCGCCTCGCCGCTGGAGCGGGCCACGTAACCCTGTGGAATGGGAATGTTGTAATCAGCAAACAGGTGTTTAGCCTGAAATTCATGGAGATTCATGGATGGCCTGCCTCCTCCTCGTGAAAAGCCGGTGTATTCTCTATCAAAGGCCGGTGCAAAAGCAAAAAGCGCGGCACATTGTCGCCCCGGCCCCGGTAGCGATGGGGTAAAGTGTAGGGCTGAATCACGGTTTCGCCCCACGGAGAGCCCATGCTCGGACAGATTCTCGTCATTATAGTGCTCATCCTGGCCTGGCTGGGCTTGCGCTCGGTGTTGCGCCAACTGCGTGAGCAGCGCGAGCGGGCGGCGGTCGCCGATGAGCAGAGCCAGCGGCGCACGCGGGGCAAGGACCGGGTGGAGGCGATGGTCCGCTGTGACCATTGCGGGGTCTACGTGCCTCGCAACGAGGCGCTGCAGGATGCCGGGCAGTGGTACTGCAGCGAGGAGCACCGCGACGCCGCGCGCCGGGGGGGCTGACCCCGGTCATGACTGCCCCGCGGACGGACGTTAGCCACTGGGTGGGCCTTCGGGTTCTCTGCGTCTATCGCATCGCCGTGGTGCTGGCGCTACTGATGCTCTTCATGTGGGCCCGGGGCGAGCCGCTGCTGCTCGCCGTTCGCTGGCCCGATATCTTTCTGAGTGCATTGCTGGGCTACCTGGCCTGGGCGGTCGTTGCGCTGTTCCTGCAGCAGCGCCAATTGCTGCCCTTTGCCTGGCAATTGCACGCGCAGTTGGGCGTAGATGTCATCACGCTGGGGTTGCTGGTGGCGGCCACCGGCCGCATGGACGGCGGCCTGGCCCTGCTCCTGCTGATGGCCGTGGCCGGCGGCAGCCTGCTGCTGGCGAACCTGCGCCTGGCGCTGGGCCTGGCCGCCATGGCCACGCTGACCCTGCTGGCGGTGCAGGGCTTCGTTGCGGTGTACGCCGAGGGCAGTGCCGAGGGCTACACCCTGGTTGCCATGTACGGGCTGGGCCTGTTCCTGCTGGGCGCGGGGGGCAGTCTGCTGTCGGTGCGCATGCGCCGGGTGCAGGCCCTGGCGGAGCGGCGCGGGGTGGACCTGGCCAACATGCAGGCCCTTAACGAACACATCGTGCAGCACATGGAGCCGGGGGTGATCGTGGTGGATGACGAAGGGGTCATCCGGCTGCTGAACCACTCGGCCATGGGTTGGCTGGCCACCGGCCGCGGCTCCGCCCTGGAGCATGTGGCCCCGGGCCTCCACCGGGCCGTCGAGCGCTGGCGGCAGGGGACCAGGGGGGATGACCCGGTGGTCCCCGTGCCGGGTTCGGGGGCCGATGTGCGGGTCAGTATCTCGCCGCTGGGGCGCGATGCGGGCGGTGCACTCCTGCTGCTGCTGGAGGACGAGGGTGGGCTGCGGGCGCGGGTGCAGCAGGCGAAGCTGGCCGCGCTGGGGCGGCTTACCGCCAGTATCGCCCACGAGATCCGCAACCCGCTCAGCGCCATCCTGCACGCCGAACAACTGCTCACCGAGTCCGCCGACCTGGACGAGGACGACCGCCGCCTGCTGGATATCATCCGGCGCCACGGCCGGCGGCTGAACAGCATTGTCGAGGACGTCCAGCAACTCTCCCGCCGCGGGCACAGCCGCCGGGAGGCGGTTTCGCTGGGGCCCTTCCTGGAAGACTTCCGGCAACGCTGGCAGGAGCAGAACGGGCAGGCCTCTGTGCGGATTGACTGCCGTGTTTCCCCGACCGCGCCGCTGGTGCTGTTTGACCCCAATCACCTCCACCAGGTGCTCACCAACCTGGTGGAGAATGCCGCGCGCCACGCCCGCGCCGGGCGCGATACCGTGGCGGTCACGCTGACGGGGCGGTCCTCCGGGGACGGCGGAGTGGAGTTGGACGTGGGTGACGACGGCCCGGGCGTGCCCAGCGAGGCTGCCGGCAGCCTGTTCGAGCCCTTCTTCACCACCGAGTCGTCCGGTTCCGGCCTGGGGCTGTTCATATGCCGCGAACTGTGCGGGAGCAACCGCGCCCGCCTGCAGTTGCTGAACCCCGGTGAACCTGGCGCCCTTTTCCGCATTACCTTGCAGGCGGCACCGCCGGAGAAACGGGCCGGGTGGCAGGAGCCGGCCGCCAGCCTTAGCGCAGGTGAGGACGGGCCAATTCCGGCAACTCGCCGCTGAGCCCCATGGCGTGTGCCATGAACAGCGACTTGGCCGGGGGGAAGCGGTCGGTCAGATTCAGCCCGGCGCTGCGCAGGGCCGCCAGCGGCGGCAGGTCATTGGCGAACAGCCAGTGGAAGGCGTCCATGCCAGTCTGCATCAGGTGGTTGGCGCCCAGCCGCCGGCGCTGGTAGCGGTGCAACACCGCCGGCCCACCCGGGTCGCGACCCCGCTCGTGGGCGGCCAGCATCTCCTCGGCCAGGGTGGCCGCGTCCATGAAGCCCAGGTTGACCCCCTGGCCGGCCAGGGGGTGGATGGTGTGCGCCGCATCGCCCACCAGGGCCAGCCGCCGGTCGATATAGCGGCGGGCGTGGGACCGGCGCAGCGGAAAGGCCGCCCGGGGGCCGCAGGCGTTGATCGGCCCCAGCACAGACTCGCTGGCCTGGGTCAGCCGCTCGCGGAAGCGCGCCTCGGGCAGTTCCAGTAGCTCCGCTGCCTGGGCCTCCGGGCAGGACCAGACGATGGAGCAACTGCCGTCGGACAGTGGCAGCAGGGCGAGCGGCCCGGTCGGCAAAAAGCGCTGCCGGGCGATGCCGCCGTGGTGGTGCTCCGGCCAGACGGTGCCCACCACCCCGTGCTGACCGTACGGGCGGACGCTGTGTCCGATGCCGGCCAGCTCGCGCAGCGGCGAGCGGGCCCCGTCCGCCCCCACCAGCAGCCGCGTGGTGCACTCGCTGCCATCGGCCAGGCGGACCCGGAGGCATTCGGCCTCGGCGGTCCAGGACTGGACGCTGCCCGGCACGATCAACCGCGCGTTGTCCCGCTCCGAGAGCTGCTGCCAGAGGGTGGTCTGGGTCAGGCGGTTTTCGACGATGTGCGCCAGGTGCGGTTCGCCGTAGCGGTGGGCATCGAAGTCTATCGATCCACCGCCTTCGCTGTCCCATGCGTGGATGGCGTGGAACGGGCAGGCGCGGGCGCGGCGGATGGCGTCCCAAGCGCCCAGCCGGTCCAGGTAGCGTTCCGAGGCCACCGACAACGCCGATACCCGCTGGTCCACCGGGTCCTCCCGGCGCCAGCGGCGCGGGGCCTGGGCCTCCAGCACGGCCACCGGCAGCCCCGCGCGAGCCAGCGTCAGGGCCAGGGCCAGGCCGACCATGCCACCCCCCTGGATGATGGCCTCGTAGTCGATCCTCATCGCGGCTCCTCGCGGTTCAGGGGGCAGCCAGCGGCCAGCGCCGGCAGCGGTGTTCCCAGCCCCATGCCCAGTTTCATGAAGGCCCGGCGCGCCGGCGGCACGATGTCCAGCCATTTCAGCGCCAGGTTGCGCCCCGCCCGCAGTCCGGGCAGGCGGTTGCCGAAGCTGGCCAGCAGCAGGTGGGTGAAGCCCATGATCAGCCGGGTGTCCGCCTGGCGCTGGCGGGCGTAGCGCTGGAGCAGGGCGGGGTGGCCTACATCCTCGCCGCGCCGCTCGGCCTCCGCCAGCAGCTGCGCCAGCCAGGCCACGTCGCGCAGCGCCAGGTTGAGGCCCTGGCCTGCCACCGGGTGCATGGTGTGGGCGGCATTGCCGATGACGACCCCCCGCGGGGCCAGCGGCTGGGTGACCACGTGGCCGCGCAGCGGGTAGTGGGCGCGCCGGCCCGCCTGGCGGAAGCGGCCCAGCCGGTAGCCGAAGCGGCGCTGGACCTGGTCGAGGAAGGCGGCGTCGTCCAGTGCCAGCACGTCGTGCAACTCGTCGTCCGCCACCGACCACACCAGGGCGCAGCGCCCGCCGGTGGTGGGCAGCAGGGCCATGGGCCCGTCCGGGGTGAAGCGCTCGTAGGCACGGCCGCGGTGATCCTCGCCGGGGGTGAGGTTGGCGATCACCGCGTGGCTGCCGTAGTCGTGCTCGTGCAGCGGCAGGTCCCACTGCTCGCGCAGCACCGAGCGCGCCCCGTCCGCCGCCACCACCAGCCGCGCCTTGAGGAACTGCTGGCGGCCCTCGTCATCCTCCGCGGTCAGCTCGATGCCGTGGGCGGTGGTGCGGGTGGCCACGGCGCGGGCCGGGGCCAGGTAGTCGAGGCCGGGCTGGTGCTGCAGGCGCTGGGGCAGGACCTGGCCGAAGCGGCGGTTGGGCACCAGGTAGCCCAGTGCCGGGACGCCCTCGCGGTCGGCGCGCATGCGGGCGTAGCCAAAGCCGGTCTGTTCGGAGATGTGGATCTCGCGGATGGGGGTGATCTCGCCCTGCAGGTCGGGCCAGATGTCCAGTGCCTCGAGGATGCGGCGGGAGACCGGCGACAGGGCGGTGGTGCGGTCGTCGTAGCTGGGTTGGCTCGCGGCATCGCTGGCTACGGCCTCGAGCACGGCCACGCGCAGGCCGGTCTGGCCCAGGGCCACGGCCAGGCAGCCGCCTACCAGCCCGCCCCCGGCGATCACCACGTCGTACCGACTCATCGCCGGGCCTCCCCCATCAGCGCCTCGATGGCGTCCGGAGCCTTGGGGACCTCCGGCGTGAGATTCTCGTGGCCGTCGCGGGTGACCAGCAGGTCGTCCTCAATGCGCACGCCGATGCCGTGCCAGCGCGGGTCGACCTCCGGACAGTCCGGGGCGATGTAGAGCCCAGGCTCGATCGTCAGGGTCATGCCCGGTTCCAGCTCGCGCCACTCGCCGTCTATGCGGTAGTCACCCACGTCGTGCACGTCCATGCCCAGCCAATGGCCGGTGCGGTGCGGGAAGAAGCGCTTGTATTGCTCCTCTTCGATGACCTGTGCCCGGTCGCCTTGGAGAATGCCCAGGTCCAGCAGGCCGTCCACAAGCACCTCGGTGGCGCGCTCGTGGGCCAGGTTCCAGCTCACCCCCGGGCGCACGGCGTCGATGGCCGCGTACTGGGCGGCCAGGACCACGTCGTAGACGGCCCGTTGCTCTGCGCTAAAGCGACCGTTCACCGGGAAGGTGCGGGTGACGTCGGCGGCGTAGCCGGCCAGCTCGCAGCCGGCGTCGATCAGCACCAGCTGATTATCGCGCAGCTCGTCCTGGTTGAGGATGTAGTGCAGCACGCAGCCGTTGCCACCGCCGCCGACAATGCTCGGGTAGGCGGGTTCGCCGCCGGCGCGGCGGAACGCGTCCAGAAACCCGGCCTCCAGCTGGTACTCCATGATGCCCGGCCGGCAGCTCTGCATGGCGCGGATGTGGGCCGCCTCGGTGACCCGGGCGGCGCGGCGCATGCAGGCCACCTCCTCCGGGCGTTTGATCAGGCGCATCTCGTGCAGGTGGTGTTCCAGGGCCGCGAACTCCTCGGGGCCGCGCCGGGCACCGCGGCTGCGGGCGCGTACCTCGCGGGTCCAGCCGATCACCCGCTGGTCGAACACCTTATCCAGCCCCATGGTGTAGTGGACCCGCTCGCGGCCCTCCATCAGCCCGGGCAGGATGTCGTCGATGTCCTCGATGGGAAAGGCGTCGTCGGCGCCGTAGTCACGTACCGCGCCCTCCTGGCCGGCCCGGGGGCCGTCCCAGACCTCGCGCTCGGGGTTGCGCTCGCGGCAAAAGAGCAGGAAGGCCCCCTGTTCCCGCCCCGGGACCAGCACGGCCACGGCGTCCGGCTCGGGAAAGCCGGTGAGGTAGCGGAAGTCACTGTCCTGGCGGAAGGGGTAGTGCACGTCGCGGTTGCGCACCTTCTCGGTGGCGCCGGGGATGATGGCAATGCCGTCCTCCCCGATGAATTGCATCAGTTCCTGGCGACGGGCGGCGTACTCGGCAGGGGCCATATCTGCTCCGGGTCAGTGCAGGGTGGATTTGTCCGGCACGGGGCCGGAGTCCGGCTTGAGCGGGTGCAGGTTGTCGCGCACCAGCAGGGCCGCGACGCGGACGTACTCGACCAGTTCGGTGTAGGCGCTCTCGTTGTCCTCGCTGGCCTCCGGGTCCAGCTCCACCCGGGATATTTCGCCCAGGTCGGTCAGCACCTCGCGGATATCCTTGGGCAGGTCGCCGATCTCCGGCAGCCCCGCCACGCCCAGGCCGTAAAGAAAGCCCTGGCACCAGTTGGACAGGGCGTCCGCGCGCACCTGCAGTGCCTCGCCGTCGTCGGGCAACAGGAGGTCGAAGCCGAGGTTCTTGTCCTCGAGCTGTTCCTGGACCTCGTCGTAGAGGCCAGCCAGCAGCATCAGCACCTCTTTGGCCGCCTCGCCGCTGGGTTGCGTGCCGTCCAGCACTTGGGCGATCCAGCGGGCCTTGTCGGCGCCGTCGGGGAGGGCGCTCATGCCGCAGAGCACGCCGTGGGCCTCTGCCGGGTGGGTGCCGGCGTTGATGGCCGCGAGGGCGCGCTCGAGGTCGTCGTAGCTTGCTTCCAGGCGCATGGGGCTCACATCGGTTGTTGGCGGAGCCTTAATGCTAACCCCCTCGCGGCGGGCTTCGCTTGGCACGCCGGGTTGGGGTACGGGGTGGTTGGGATGGGGCTCCGAATGCGCCCCCCTTCGGGGTCCCCTGTGCTACTCGGGAAAATCGGCGGCGCGAGAACTCGCTTCGCTCAGACAGCTCGCGCCTTTTCTCCGATTTTCCCTGCGTTGCTCGGTGCGCATAAGTCGCCCCATCCCAACCACCCCGTACCCCAACCCGGCACTGGCTTTTGCGTTGACCTGCCGGTGCGCGCACACTATATTCCGGATTAACGTCAAAAGAGGTCGTCAAGTGGCTGATTCCGTTGCTGAAGAGCTGATTCGCCTGGAACAGCGCGTGGAGGCGCTGCTGAAGGCGGATGCGCGGCTCAGGGAAGAGAACCGGGTGCTTCGCCAGTCGTTGGAGCAGCTCAACGGCGAGCGGGCCAGTCTGCAGGAGAAGAACGACCTGGCCCGGTCGCAGATCGAGGCCATGATCAGCCGCCTGCGCGCCATGGAACACAGCTGACCTCTCATCCCCGCCGGAGACCCCAAGATGACCGAACCCGTCAAGATCCAGATCCTGGACAAGGAATACATGATTGGCTGCCCCGAAGAGGAGAAGCAGGGGCTGCTGCAATCAGCCGATTATCTGCATCGGAAGATGAAGGAGATCCGGGATCGCGGCAAGGTGCTGGGTACCGATCGTATCGCGGTGATGGCGGCGCTCAACATCACCTACGAACTGCTGGAGGCGCGCCGGGAGAACGAGAGCATGGAGGATGTGCGCCGCCGGCTCCGTGCGCTGGACCAGCGTATCGCCGAGACCACCGGCGACTGAACGTGCGGTGTGTCGCCGCGGGCGCCGATAACACTGGACGCCGGCGGGAACCCTGGTCCATCATGGAAATGCGCCCCCTGCGGTGTACGAAAGCGGGCTAAGTATTCTTGAGCCTCAACGTGATCGCCAGGGGATAAGGCGTGGAGTGACTGGTGTGCATGTCCGCCCTGGTAGCGGAAAGCCTAAGGCGCTCCCGATATCCCCACCTGGACCTCAGGGTTCAAGGGCGATGCCCGTACGGCACCTGTGGGGGGCGTCTTTTCTTCCGGATCCGGTCGCCCGACCGCTCTGGTATCCTCTCCTTAATGTCCGCTGTTGCCCCCGAAAAACCGTTGGACCGCCAGCGCCTCCGCCAGATGATGCGCGCCCGTCGTCGTGCGCAGCCCCTTGCCGTGCGTCGCAAGGCCGCCCGAGCCCTGGCCCGACGCGTCTCGCGTCACCCGTTGCTGCGCAATGTGCGCCGGCTCGCCGCCTTTCTGCCCGCCGATGGCGAGATGGACCCGCGTCCGCTGGTGCACCGGCTGCACCGGCGGGGGGTCCGCGTCTACCTGCCGGTGGTCCGGCCCGGTACCCGCGTGCTGCGCTTCCGCGCCTGGCGCCCCGGCCAAGCGTTGCGCCGCAACCGCTTCGGTATACCGGAGCCGCTGCCGAACAGCACCCCGTTGCTCCGCCCGGTTGAGCTGGACCTGGTGCTGACCCCGCTGGTGGCGTTCGACGGGAGGGGCGGCCGGCTGGGGATGGGGGGCGGTTTCTACGATGCCAGTTTTGCCTTTCTTGGCCGCTGGCGCTGGCGCACCCACCCCCGCCTGGTGGGCGTGGCCTGGTCCTTCCAGTGTGTGCCGGAGCTGCCACTCGCGCCCTGGGATATCCCGCTGCACGGGGTGGCGACGGAGCGGGGCATCCAGGTGGTTGGCAACGGGGGCGTTACGCGGCGTCGCTGAGGAGCGGGGTTTTCGCCGGCGGACAACGCTGGCCCGGCTGTGCAAAACTAGCGCTCGTCATTCTTCCGACGGGGGGAGCCCATGAACTACTGGCTGATGAAGTCCGAGCCGGACGAGTTCGGTATCGAGGACCTGAAGCAGCGCCCGGACCAGACCGAGCCCTGGGACGGGGTGCGCAACTACCAGGCGCGCAACATGATGCGCGACCAGATGAAGGTGGGGGATCTGGCCTTCTTCTACCACTCGAACACCAAGCCGCCGGGCATCGTCGGGGTCGTGGAGGTCGTGCGCGAGGGTTACCCCGACCCGACCCAGTTCGACCCCGATGACAAGCATTACGACCCCAAAAGTGACCCGGAGAAGCCGCGCTGGTACCTGGTGGACGTGAGGTTCAAGCAGATGCTGCCGCGCAAGGTTACGCTGCACGAGCTGAAAGCGCAGCCGCAGTTGGAGGGCATGAAGCTGCTGGCGCGGGGCAATCGGCTGTCCGTCATGCCGGTGGCGCCTGAGCATTGGGATTACATCCTGCAGCTGGCAGAGCAGGACCCGGAAGGCTGAACCGCGCAGGCCCGCACGCACCAAGCGGGGCGGCGGGCAGAACGCGGACGGGGGCGCAGCGGCCCCCGTCCGGACGTGCAGGTCGAGGCGGGCTCAGATCGCCGCCACGTCCTCCGCCTGCAGGCCCTTGGGGCCGCGAACCACGTTGAACTCCACCTGCTGGCCCTCGTCCAACGAGCGGAAGCCCTCCCCGCGGATCGCGCGGAAGTGCACGAACACATCTTCACCCTGCGGGCGCTGGATGAAGCCAAACCCCTTGGCGTTATCAAACCATTTGACCGTACCGGTCTCGCGTTCTGCCATGACAGCAACCTCTGAAAACCTTGACGTAAAACGTTCCCGCCGGGTTTCAGGCTTGGCGCGGGCTGGCTGAGAGGCTGCAGAACACACGATGCACTCGAGGGATTCGGCAGTCCTGAGTCAGACTGGTCAAGCATGTCACCCGACTTTTGCCATATTAGCAGACTGTCGCGAATAATCAACGTCGGATTCCCGACAGCTTTTCCGGTCGAATCACGGAGATAGCATGCTTAGAGCAGTCCTGATCATCGGTGGTACGGTCCTGCTGGCCTGGTTGGCGCTGACCCTCATCATGGCGTTGGGCCAGAATCGGCTGGTCTTCCTGCCCCACATCCCGGGTCGGGAGCTCGACGCCACCCCGGAGGCCCGCGACCTGGTCTACGAGGACGTGGAGCTGGAGACCCGCGACGGCGTGCGCCTGCACGGCTGGTGGCTGCCGCACGCCGAGCCGCGCGGCAGCCTGCTGTTCCTGCACGGGAATGCGGGCAATATCTCCCATCGGCTGGACTCGCTGGAGATCTTCCATCAGTTGGGGGTATCGGTGCTGATCATCGACTACCGCGGCTATGGGCGCAGCGAGGGCAGCCCCAGCGAGCCCGGGGTCTACAAGGATGCCGAGGCGGCGCTGGCTTGGCTGCAGGCCGAGCAGGGGGTGTCGGCGGAGGAGCTGATCCTTTTCGGCCGCTCGCTGGGGGCGGCGGTGGCAGCGCGCACCGCGGCAGAACACGGCGCCCGGGGGTTGATCGTGGAGTCGGCCTTCACCAGCGCGCCGGACCTGGGGGCGGAGCTGTACCCCTTCCTGCCGGTCCGCCTGCTGGCGCGGCTGGAGCTGGATACGCGCGCGGCGGTGGGGCAGGTGGATGCCCCCACGCTGGTGGTCCACAGTCGTCAGGACGATATCGTGCCCTTCCACCATGGTGAGGCCCTTTACCAGGCCGCGGCTGAACCGGCGGGGCTGCTCGAACTGCGGGGCGATCACAACACCGGGTTTCTGGTCAGCCGGGACGACTACATGGCCGGGCTGGACGACTTTCTCGACCGTCTGCCTTGAAACCGGCGCCGGTCACCGTCATGTCACAATGATCGCCTTGGCCGGCATGGCCTAACCAGAACAAAAGGGGAACTTGCCAATGGAACAGCATTTTGACCTGTTGGTTATCGGGGGCGGCAGCGGTGGCATGGCCACGGCGCGCCGGGCGGCCAGTTACGGGGCCAGGGTGGCCCTGGTCGAGCGCTCCCGCCTCGGCGGGACCTGCGTCAACGTGGGCTGCGTCCCCAAAAAGGTCATGTGGAACGCCGCCCACACGGCCGATGCCCTGCACCGGGCGGCCGATTACGGGTTCCAGGTGGGCCCCGCGGCGCTGGACTGGGGCGAGCTGAAGAGCCGGCGCGATGCCTATATCCGGCGGCTGAACGGCATCTACGGGCGCAATATCGACAAGGCGGGCATCACCCTGCTGGAAGGCGACGCCCGGCTGGTGGACGCCCGCACCGTCGAGGTGGCCGGTGCCCGTTACACCGCCAGTCACATCCTCGTGGCTACCGGCGGTCGGCCGAGTCGGCCCGATATCCCGGGCCAGGAACTGGGCATCGACTCCGACGGCTTCTTCGAGTTGGCCGAGCAGCCGCGTCGGGTGGCGGTGGTGGGCGCCGGTTACATCGCGGTGGAGCTGGCCGGTGTGCTGCACCACCTGGGTACGCAGGCCGATCTGGTAGTGCGGCGCGAGGCACCGCTGCGCAGTTTCGACCCGCTGATCCGTGACAGCCTGCTGGAGGCGATGGAGCAGGATGGCATCACCGTACAGACCCACTCCGTGCCCAAGGCGCTGGAACGGGCGGATGACGGCACCCTGACCCTGGAGCTGGAGGATGGCCGCCACATTGGTGGTTACGACCAGGTCATCTGGGCGATCGGCCGCGACCTGTGCACGGATGGCCTGGGGCTGGAGGCCGCCGGGGTGGAACGTAATGGTGATGGCAGTATCCCCGTCAACGCCTACCAGGAGACCAACATCCAGGGTATCTACGCGGTGGGGGATATCATCGGCCACCATCCGCTCACGCCCGTGGCCATCGCCGCCGGTCGTCGGCTGGCCGACCGCCTTTTCGGCGGGCAGGCGGACCGCCACCTGGACTATCAATGCGTACCCACGGTGGTCTTCAGCCACCCGCCCATCGGCACGGTGGGACTCACCGAGCCCGAGGCCCGCGAGCAATACGGCGAGGAGGAGGTCGAGGTCTTTACCACGCGCTTTGTCGCCATGGATTACGCCATGGGCGATGACAAGCGGCGCAGCGCCATGAAGCTGGTAACGGTGGGCGATAACCGTCGGGTGGTGGGTGCCCACCTGTTCGGGGTGGGTTCGGACGAGATGCTGCAGGGGTTCGCCGTGGCCATACGCATGGGCGCCACCAAGCAGGATCTGGACGACACCGTCGCCATCCACCCCACCGCCGCGGAAGAGCTGGTCACCCTGCCGGGGTGAGGCCTGGGTGGGGGTGCTGGCCGGTAATCATCTTTAGCTGGCGGTCCGACCGGACAATGGCCGGGCCGCCCCGATTCATCGAATGAGAGAGATAACAATGACCGATAACCCGCTGCTGCGTGACGACCCGTTGCCCCCCTTTCCCGAGATCCGGCCCGAGCACGTGGAGCCGGCCGTCGACCAGCTGCTGGCCGAGTGCCGGCAGACCCTCAAAGACGTGCTGGCGAAGGGCGACTGGACCTGGGACGGCCTGGTGGCGCCGCTGGAGGCCACCGAAGAGCGGCTGAACCGTGCCTGGTCGCCCGTCTCGCACATGAACTCGGTGGTCAACACCGAGGAAATGCGGGCCGCATACAACGCCTGTCTGCCCAAGCTCAGCGCCTATGCCACTGAGGTGGGGCAGAACACCGAGCTGTGCGCCGCCTTCCAGGCCCTGCGCGACAGTGACGACTACCCGCGCTTGGACAGCGCACAGCAGCGTACCGTGGACAACGCCCTGCGCGATTTCCGGCTCTCCGGCGTCGACCTGCCCCAGGACAAAAAAGAGCGCTACGGCGAGATCGCCCAGCGATTGTCCGAGCTCTCCTCGAAGTTTGGTGAGAACGTGCTGGATGCCACCAACGCCTGGCACAAGGACCTGCCCGACGCCGATGCCCTGGCCGGGCTGCCCGAGTCCGCCCTGGCGCTGGCCCGGCAGGCCGCCGAGCGGGCCGGGGTGGCGGGTTACCGGATCAACCTGGAGTTTCCCAGCTTCTTCGCCGTCATCACCTACGCGGAAGACCGGGCGCTGCGCCGCGAGGCCTACGAGGCCTGGAGCACCCGCGCCTCCGAGCTGGGCCCCCATGGCGGCGAGTGGGACAACCTTCCGCTGATGGAGGAGATCCTGGCCCTGCGCCACGAGAAGGCGCAGTTGCTGGGCTACGCCCATTACGCTGAACTCTCCCTGGCGAAGAAGATGGCCGGTTCCACCGATGAGGTGCTCGGTTTCCTCAACGACCTGGCCGAGCGCGCCAGGCCCCGCGCCGAGGAGGATCTGGCGGAGCTTCGCCGGTTCGCGGCCGGCGAACTGGGGCTGGATGAGATGCAGCCCTGGGATATCCCCTACGCCTCCGAGAAGCTGCGCCAGGCCCGTTTCGAGCTCTCGGACGAGGACTTGCGCCCCTATTTCCCCGCCGACCGGGTGATGGCGGGGCTGTTCGAGGTGGTGCAGCGGCTCTATGGGCTGCGCATTGAGGAGCGCGCGGGCGTGCCCACCTGGCACGAGGACGTGCGCTACTACGAGATCCGCGATCCGGACGGGGCGCTGCGCGGCGCTTTCTATACCGATCTCTACGCCCGTCCGCACAAGCGGGGTGGGGCCTGGATGGACGAGTGCCGGGCGCGGATGCGGCAGGGCGACCGGGTGCAGGCGCCGGTGGCTTACCTGACCTGCAACTTCACCCCGGCAGTGGGCGATCAGCCCGCGCTGCTGACCCACGGCGAGGTGATCACCCTGTTCCATGAGTTCGGCCACGGCCTGCACCACATGCTGACGCGGGTGGAGGCGCCGGCAGTGGCCGGCATTCGGGGTGTGGCCTGGGATGCAGTGGAACTGCCCAGCCAGTTCATGGAGAACTGGTGCTGGGAGCGCGAGGCGCTGGATCTTTTCGCGGCCCACCACGAGACGGGCGAGCCCATACCGGATGAGCTCTTCCAGCGCATGAAGGCGGCGCGCAACTTCCAGTCCGCCATGCAAATGGTGCGGCAGCTGGAGTTCTCCCTGTTCGACTTCCGGCTGCACGCGGAGCACGACCCGGCGCAGGGGGCACGTATTTACCCGCTGCTGGAGGAGGTGCGCGATCAGGTGGCGGTGGTTCGGCCGCCGGAGTGGAACCGGTTTGCCAACAGCTTCGGCCATATCTTCGCCGGCGGGTACGCAGCCGGTTACTACAGCTACAAATGGGCCGAGGTGCTGTCCGCGGACGCCTACTCCCGGTTCGAGGAGGAGGGCATCTTCAGCCAGGAGGCCGGGCGCGAGTTCATGACCCACATCCTGGAGAAGGGTGGCTCCGAGGACCCGATGGTGCTGTTCCGCAACTTCCGCGGACGTGAACCGCGGATCGACGCCCTGTTGCGCCACTCCGGGCTGGCGGCTTAGTACTCGTCTCCGCTTGAAAGGCCGGGGGCTTCAAGACGGCAGGGGCGGGCGCAGCGCGGACTGCCGAGCGTCCGCCTGCTCCGCCTGCCAGTCCGGCGGGNACAGCCCCCGCTCCACCCAGAACCGGAATGAGCTCTGCGGCCAGTCCCGGGGCGCGGCCACCAGCCCGTGGCGCACCGGGTCTGCGTGCAGCCGGTCCAGGGCGGCCTGCAGGGCCGCGACCGAGTCCAGCGGGCGAGACCGGACCTCCTGCGCCCAGAACCCGCACAGCCCCGCCCGCCGCGATACACGCAACTTCACCCGCCGCCAACGCCCAGCGTAATCACTGTCGGGCAGCGTCCACACCGCATGCAGATGGTCCGGCAGCACCACCGTGCCGAGAACGCGGAAGGGCTGCTCGCGCATCACCTGGCGCAGTGCCGTGCGCAGATACTGCACCTGCAAGGGGTTTCGGAAATGGGGCTGGCGCCGCCCGGTGGCGAGGGTGAAAAAGAAGGTGCCGCCGGGCCGGTAGAGGGGTTCGAGTCCATTCATGGCATCCTGCCTGGGTCCTTGGGGGCGCATCCATGCGCCCGGGGTTTCCGTGCCCACTAGACTAGCAGAGGTGCCCCGTGTCGGCCCGGCTGTCCGATCCTGCCCGGGTGTTATCATCTCCCGACCGTCCCACTCAAGAAGGAAGGCCCATGAAATACCGCGATCTACGCGACTTCATCAGCAAGCTGGAGGCCGACGACGAGCTGCGCCGGGTCAAGGTGGAGATCGACCCGCGCCTGGAGATGACCGAGATCTGCGACCGCACCCTGCGCGCCGAGGGGCCGGCGATCCTTTTCGAGAACCCCGCGGGGTACAAGATGCCGGTGCTCGGCAACCTGTTCGGCACCCCGCGCCGGGTGGCCCTGGGCATGGGGGCCGATGATGTCTCCGCGCTGCGCGAGATCGGTGAACTGCTCGCCTTCCTGCGCCAGCCCGAACCCCCCAAGGGGCTGCGCGACGCCTGGTCGCAACTGCCGGTCTTTCGCAAAGTGCTGGACATGGGGCCGAAGAAGGTCCGCCGCGCCCCCTGCCAGGAGGTGGTGCTGGAGGGCGACGACGTGGACCTGGGCCGGCTGCCGGTGCAGACCTGCTGGCCCGGGGATGCCGGCCCGCTGATCACCTGGGCGCTGGTGGTCACCCGCGGCCCGGAGAAGGAGCGTCAGAACCTGGGCATCTACCGTAACCAGGTCATCGGCCGGAACCGCACCATCATGCGCTGGCTGGCCCACCGGGGCGGGGCGCTGGACTTCCGCGACTGGCAGCGCGAGCGACCCGGTGAACCCTTCCCGGTGGCCATTGCCCTGGGTGCCGACCCGGCCACCATCCTCGGCGCCGTCACCCCCGTACCCGACAGCCTGTCCGAGTACGGGTTCGCCGGCCTGCTGCGCGGCAGCAAGACCGAGCTGGTCAAGTGCCTGGGCTCCGATCTGCAGGTACCGGCCTCGGCGGAGATCGTGCTGGAGGGGCATATCCACCCGGACGACATGGCCCCCGAGGGGCCCTTCGGCGACCACACCGGCTACTACAACGAGGTGGATCACTTCCCGGTGTTCACCGTGGAGCGCATCACCCACCGCAAGAACCCCATCTACCACTCCACCTACACCGGCCGTCCGCCAGACGAGCCGGCCATACTGGGCGTGGCGCTCAACGAGGTGTTCGTGCCCATCCTGCGCAAGCAGTTCCCGGAGATCACCGACTTCTACCTGCCGCCTGAGGGGTGCTCCTACCGAATGGCCGTGGTCACCATGAAAAAGCAGTACCCGGGCCACGCCAAGCGGGTGATGCTGGGGGTCTGGTCCTTCCTGCGCCAGTTCATGTACACCAAGTTCGTCGTGGTCACCGACGACGATGTGAACGCCCGGGACTGGAAGGATGTCATCTGGGCGATGACCACCCGCATGGACCCGCAGCGCGACACCGTCATGGTGGATAACACCCCCATCGACTACCTGGATTTCGCGTCGCCCGTCTCGGGGCTGGGCTCCAAGATGGGCTTCGACGCCACCCACAAATGGCCCGGCGAGACCAACCGGGAGTGGGGCCGGGCCATCGTCATGGACGACGAGACCAAGGCGAAGGTGGATGCCAAGTGGTCGAGCCTGGGGCTGGACTGAGTCCGGCCGTCGCTGGTCAGCCCAGTGGTTGCGTGTATAACATAGTGATTGATGGGGTATTGGGCATGGCGGCCAGTGTCGGGCGCCCCCGCCCCGAACGGACACAGGAAAGCATTCATGAGCTACAAGGTTCTCATCGAGCGGACCGGACATGAATTCACCGTCGAGGAGGGCGAGTCCATCCTGGATGCCGCCCTCCATCACGGCCTGATCCTGCCCTACAGCTGTCGTGGCGGCTCCTGCGGGGCGTGCATGGGCAAGGTGATCTCCGGCGAGATCGATTATCCCGCTGGCCGCCCCGACGGGCTCAGCGACACCGAGGAGGCAGTGGGCCAGGCGCTGTTCTGCCAGGCCCGGCCGCGCAGCGACCTGAGCATCGAGGTGCGCGAACTGCGCGAGGCCGGCGACCTGACGCCGCGCAAGATGCCCACCCGGGTGGTTCGCATTGAGGACCTGGCCCACGATGTACGCCGGCTCTGGCTCAAGCTGCCCAAGACCGAGCGGTTGCAGTATCTCGCCGGGCAGTACGTGGACGTGCTGCTGCGGGATGGCCGGCGGCGAGGCTTCTCCCTCGCCAACCCGCCCCACGATGACGAGTTGCTGGAGCTGCACGTGCGCCACGTCCCGGGCGGTGAGTTCACCGGCTATGTCTTCAATGAATTGAAGGAGAAGGCCCTGCTGCGCATCGAGGGGCCGTTGGGCACCTTCGCGCTGGACGAGGAGTCGGACCGCCCTGTCGTCATGCTGGCCGGTGGCACGGGGTTCGCACCCATCAAGGCCATGGTCGAGCACGCCCTGTACGTCGGCATCCGGCGCCCCATCCATATCTACTGGGGGGTGCGGGCCCGCCGCGACCTCTACCTGGATGGCCTGCCGCGGCGCTGGGCCAGTGAGCATGAGCACGTCCATTATGTGCCCGTGCTGTCTGAGCCTCAGCCGGAGGACAACTGGCAGGGGCGTATCGGGCTGGTGCATAACATCCTGCTGGCCGATATCCCCAACCTGGCCGGTTACGACGTCTACGTTGCCGGCCCGCCCGGCATGATCAGCGCTGCAAAGCGGGACCTTCTCGCCCACGGGTTGCCCGAGGCGCGTTTCTTCTACGATTCGTTCGAGTACAGTAACGATCGTCCTGTGCAGGAATGAGACACACAGCAAATTCCGCTTGAGCAATGGAGCGGCAATGGTCTACCTTTGACTGCAGGGCAGTGAGGGGCTTTTGCCTCTCCCCTGTGATTTCCCGCAACTTCTGGGAGCAGTAAGCCAATGATGCAGAAAAACAACGAGCAGGCCCGCCGTTTTGGTCTGGGCACAATGTGTTCCGGGCTGGTGATGGCCGGGATGCTGGCCGTTTCCGGGGCCGCCTTCTCAGCGGGGCATGGAGGCGAAGGCTTCCTGACCGATACGCGCGGGAACGAAGTGCGCAGCGGGTTCGGTCACTGCTGGGGCGTGACCTGGGAGACCGACACCAAACCGGAAGCCTGCATCGACCAGCCCGAGCCGGAGCCCGAGCCGGAACCGGAGCCCGAGCCGGAACCCGAGCCGGAGTTGGAGCAGATCAGCATCGATAGCGAGGCCCTGTTCGGCTTCGACAGCGCTGAGATTACCCCCGGGGGCCGTGCCAACCTGCGCACCGTCATCGAGCGCATCAACGCCATGGAGCGCGTGGACAGCGTCGAGGTGCGGGGTCACACCGACCGCATCGGTAGCGCCGAGTACAACCAGGACCTGTCGGAGCGCCGTGCGGCCTCCGTGCGTGACTTCATGATCGATCAGGGGGTGGATGAAAACATCATCGATTCCCGCGGTTACGGCGAGGATCGCCCGGTCAAGGAGTGTGACGACGACCTGGCCCGTGATGAGCTGATTGAATGCCTGGCGCCCAACCGCCGGGTGGAGATCCACGTGGAGGGGGTGCGCTAAGGACCAGCGCCAGCTAAAACCTGCCGCGTTTTAAAGAAAGGCGCCCTTCGGGGCGCCTTTTTTTGATCAGAACCCGCCGCATACCGCAAGTTTCCCAGTTATCTGCGCTGTGTCGCCATCAAGTCGGCTGGCCCAGCGCGATCACCTCTTGTATTCCTCTTGCATCCTTACCGTGCTTTGCCGGGCGAGCCGTCGCCATAGCCAACCGTCCGGGCGCAGTTCACCGGTGCCCAGGTAGCGCAGGGTGTTGATGTTGTTCACGCTGGCTTCCAGTTGGTGGCGCGCCCGCTCCGTACCGCAGAACAGGATTTGGTCATCGGGCTCAATGACCGCCTCTTCGCCCGGGTGCAGGTAGACCTCGTCGCTGCGGGCCAGCAGCAGGGGCAGGGCGGCCAGCGGGGCGTCACGGTCGCCGGGGTCGCGCAGGAGGTGGCCCAGCCGCTTCACCAGGCCCTCGCGCAACGCCAGGAGGAGTGCCGGGCAGCAAACGGCATCCAGCCGCACCGTCCAGATTTCGGGCACGCTCTCCCCCGAGACCCTGCGCATCTCGCCTACCAGCTGCTCGTGCCAGCCTGGCTCCTGCTTGCGGGCGAGGCGCAGGAAGTCCGGTAGCAATGGCGCGTTGATCAGGGAGAGGATGCGGGTGGCGATTATATAGCTGGGCTCCACCGGCAGTTCCAGGTTGGCAGCCCGGAATACCGGTTTGTTGGACAGCTGGTTGTTGCGCGCCCCCAGGTACAGGTCCGGGTTGAGATCACGCGCGGTCATGATGATCGACAGGTTGTCGGCGTCATCGGCGGTGGCGGCGAGCACTGCTGCCGCGGACTTGACGCCCGCTTGGTCCAGGGTATGCGCCTCGGTCCCCTTGCCCCGGATGCTGCCGTCCGGGCAGCCATTCTCCTCGGGGGTTTCGTCCACCACCACGGTGGGCACACCGCTGTCGTCCAGAAACCGGTGCACGGCCCGTCCCAGCCTGCCGTATCCGCAAATGATCCACGTGCCCTGCGGGGGGCGCGGGCGCTCCATCAGCGCGGTCCCCGGCATGCTCGAGAGCCATTCGTACGCCTGATGCATCCGTGGGCTGCGGATGGCCATCGCCAGCCGGTCGCCGAAGGCCTCGAAGGGGTTGATGATGTGATCCGTGCCGAAGGAGGCCATGTTGCCGGCGGCCTCCTCGGTTTCGGCGCGGCAGGTCACCGGCAGCGCTGGATTAAGCAGTTTGCTGTTGATGGCCACCTGCAGGTTCGCTTGGTCGTCGTCGGTCACGGCCAGCACACCGACACAGCAGGCGTGTTGCAGCCCGGCGTTGATCAGGGTTTCCGGCTGGCGGGCGTCCGCCCGCAGACCGGGTACATGACTGATCAGGTCTCGGGTACCCAGCAGGTTGATGCGCTCCTCCTGGATATCCAGCACCACCGCCCGCAGGCCCCGCTCGGTCAGGGAGCGCACCAGCAGGTGCCCGGTGTCACCGTAGCCGCAAACCAGGTAGAACGGGTCGCGCAGATGGCGCACGGTGCGGCTGAAGCGGGCCTGGGTCACGGTCTCCCGGAATTGCCGGTCCTGCACCAGGGCGATGATGGTGACCAGGGCGTAGAACCAGGTGATCACCGTCAGGTAGATGGCCACCAGCGCCCAGAGCCGCTGGGCCGGGGTGAACTCGTAGGGTACCTCGCCGAAGCCGATGGTGGGGGCGGTGTAGGTGACGAAATAGAAGGCGTGCAGGAAGTCCATTCGCCAGGGTTCGCCCTGGTCATCCACCCCGGGGATCAGGACCAGGCCCAGGATCGCGATCGAATAGGCACTGATCACGAGGAGCAGCGGCCCGCGCATGCGGCGCAGGATCAGCGCGATGACGGTATGCATGGCGCTAGCGGTGCATCTTTGCAGTCTCGATGATCAGCAGCGTCACCGACACCAGGTTGGCCAGCAGCGCCCCGCCGGAGAGCGAGACGATGCTGGCGGTCACCATCGGTGTCAGCCCCACCTCCGTGCCGTACACCGCCACGCCCCAGAGCACGGCGGCTGCTATGAGCTGGAGGTCGGCCACCAGGCTGGAGGCGAGCAGGATGGCGCCGATCTGGGTGCGTTCGCCGAACTTGAGCACCGTGGCGATCAGGTTGACGACGATGGCGGCGTACAGCTCGTAGACGGCGTGGTGGTCGGGGTTGTCGATGTCCCCGATGAAGAAACCGAAGTTGAGGGTGAGGGCCAGCAGGATGAAGAAACCGAAGATGACTTTTTCCAGGTTCATGCGGGGGCTTCCTTGGCTGATGCCAGCCGGTCCGCGGCCCGTTGCGGTTCCGGCAGGCGGTAGCGGGTGCAGCAGGCCAGTACCCAGTGCACGGCATCCTCGTGGCTCATTCGGTGACCGGGGGAGACGTAGAGTGGGCGCACGTGATCCCGGCTGCGCAACACCGTGCCGATGCGCTCGTGGCCGTCGTACAGGCCGCTGGTCGCTCCTTTCTCCGACCGGGGTTCGCGGTAGGTGCCCACCAGGCGGCTCTTGCCCACGCCGATGGCGGGCAGGTCGGTGATCAGGCCCAGGTGGGCGGCGATGCCCAGTCGGCGTGGGTGGGCGATGCCCTGGCCGTCACAGAGCAGCAGGTCGGGGGTGACCTCCAGCCGCTCCAGGGCCGCGACCACGCCGGGGAGTTCGCGAAAGGAGAGCAGGCCGGGGATGTAGGGCATGATGGCCGGGGCCCGCGCCACGCTCTGGGCGATGACCTGCAGGTCCGGCAAGGACATGACCACGACCGCTGCCCGTATGGTGCGGCCACCGTCGACGATGCCCGCATCGATGCCGGCCACCCGCTGCGGGCGGAACCCTCGCGGGGTTTTGAGGCAGAGTTGCTCGCGCAGGGTGTGCTGGAGCCGCCGGCCCTCGGCGGCGTCCACGGCCCAGGGGTGCAGTGTGCGTATGGTGACACCCATTGGCGGGTGTCACTCCTGGCGTTCCAGGGCGTCCAGTGTTTGCTGTACCGGGTCGCCGTGGAGGTGGTTCCAGCCCTCGATGTTGGGGTCCATGTCCATGGAGGCGACCCAATCCTCGGGTGGGCTGATCGGTTCCTTGCGGAATTCGGCCCAGGTCTCCAGGTCCAGTTCCTCGATGGTGCCATCCATGTACTGGATTTCGATGGTCTCGTCGTCCTCGTCGGAGGCGACAATCTCGAAGACCCGGCCCATGTGGTCCATGTACCAGGCGCCGACCTCGGGTGGGTTCTGCCAGGCCATTTGGGTCCTCCCCCTTTTGGCTGCTCTGAACACCTGTTTCATCTATAGGCCCGATAGGGGTTTTGTGCAACTCGGGGAGGGGCATTGCTGCAGGGCAGCAGCCGAGGGATCAGAGCCGGTGGCGTTGGTCGGTCTGGATGAATTCGGGCAGCGGGGGCAGGTCGCGGCCCAGGGGCAGGACCTTGAAGCGCTCGCCCAGTTCGGCGGGCAGGGTGAGGCGGCGGACCTCCTGGGCGATCCGCAGGCGGTGCATGTCATCGTCATGCTGCGCCATGGCGGCGTCCGCCAGTTGCGGCAGACCGGCGGCCAGCAGGTACTGGGCCTGGCTGGTGAAGCCGAGCACGTCCAGGTCGGCCGCCAGCGCTGCCTCCGCCACCGCGGTGAAGTCCACGAAGGCGGTGATGTCCTGCAGCCCCGGCCAGAAAAACGGGTCTTCGTGGGCGCGATGGCGGTAGTGGCAGAGCAGCGTTCCCATGTGCCGATCGGGCAGGTAGTACTCGCGGCGCGGGTAGCCATAGTCGATGTAGAGCACCAGTCCGCGCGCCAGGCAGCGGGTGGTATCGCGCAGCCACTCGGCCAGTTGCGGCAGGCATTCGCTCCGGTAGCCGGCGGGCAGCCGCTGGCCGGTCTCGTGCTCGATATGGCGGACATGCTCAGCCAGGTCGTCGTCGGCGGGGCGGGGGGTCCAGTGGAGGTGGCCGCCCTCGTCCAGGGCCACGCCCCGCTCCAGAATGCGCGCGTCCTCGCACTGGAAGCAGCGGAAGGGCAGGGCGTCCAGCACCTCGTTGGCCAGCATGACGCCGCTAATCGGTGCCTCGGGAAGGGCCTCCAGCCACTCCACCCGTTCCAGCAGGTGCGGTGCGTGCTCGGCCAGGGTGTTGCGCTGCTCCTGGCGCAGGGCGGCGCTTACCTCGAGGATGAGGTAGCGGGCCGGCAGTTGTTCCAGCCGCTCCAGCTCCAGCAGCAGGTCGGCGGCCATGCGGCCGGTGCCGGCGCCCAGCTCCATGACCTCGCCCTCGCCGGCGGGCAGTTCCATGGCCTGCAGCGTGCGCTGGACGGTGTGCGCCAGCGTGCGGCCGAACAGCGGCGAGATCAGCGGTGCGGTGGTGAAGTCGCCGCCGCTGCCGAAACGTGGCGCCCCGGCGCTGTAATACCCCAGCCCCGGTTCGTACAGGGCCATGGTCATGTAGCGGTCAAAGGGCAGCCAGCCGTCGGCGGATTCGATGGCCTGGCGGATGCGGGCCTGCAGGGTCTCGCTGTGGGCACGGGCCTCGGCGTCGGGCGCGGGCAGGTCCAGGGCCGGTGGGCGCTGCCGGCTCATGGCGCCATCTCCAGTTGGGTCATGCCCGCGTGCTCGCCCTGGAAAGCAGCCCAGAGTTCGGCATAGGTCTGCCCCAGTTCGGGGTGGCGTTCGTCGCCGGCGATATCCGCCAGCGGCTTGAGCACGAAGGCGTAGCGGGTGATCTCGTCGCGCGGGAGTTTCAGCCCGCCCCGGTCAATGATGGCGTCGCCCCAGGTCAGCAGGTCCAGGTCCAGCGTGCGGGCGGCGAACTTGCCCCCGCCCCGGCGACGGCCCTGTGTCGCCTCCAGCGCCCGGAAGGCATCGGCCAGGGTCTCCGGCGGCAGTTCGGTGTCGAAGCCCACCGCCAGGTTGTAGAAGTCGTTGCCGTCGAAGCCCACCGCCGGGTTGCGGTAGACGGGGGAGACCAGCAGCCTGCCGTAGTGCTCGCGCAGGGCCTGCACGGCCACGCGCACATTTTGCTCGGGTTCGATGTTGCTGCCGATGCTGACGTAGACGCGGGTCATGGTTGTTCGCCTCGCTCGATGCAGATGCCGACCGTGCGGCACTGGGGCAGGATGCCGGATTTGCTGAGCCTTAGCCGCAGGGGAGGCCGAACTGGGTGCGCAGTTCGTCGGCGATGTGCTCCGCCAGGGTTTCCAGCAGCTGGCATTCGCCCTCGGCGGCCAGTGCCTGGACGAACCGCGCCACGGCGGCGTAGTCCACCGCGGCGTGGATGTCGTCGCTTTCGGCGGCCGGCCGGGTGTCGGTCCCCAGGTCCAGATCGAGCAGCAGGGTCTGGCGCACCTGTCGTTCCCAGGCGGTGACGCCTATGGTGGTCTCCAGGCGGATTTCGCGCAGAAAAACGGTGTCCATGACGGCTCCGGGTGGTGCAAAGCGGGCACTATAGCGGCTCGCGTTGGGTGCGCCAAATGCGGTGCCCGACTTGACCCCGGGCCCGCGGCGCATTGGAATACATCGCCATGATCATGACAATCCTGCTGATAATCGCCGCCTACCTGTTCGGCTCGATCTCCTCGGCCGTGCTCGTCTGCAAGGCCTTCCGGCTGCCCGACCCGCGCCAGGAGGGGTCCGGGAACCCGGGCGCCACCAACGTGCTGCGCCTGGGGGGCAAACTGCCGGCCGCACTCACCCTGGGCTTTGACTGGTTGAAGGGCATGTTGCCGGTGCTGCTGGCGCTGGCGCTGCTGGATGGCTTGTGGGGGATTGGCCTGGTGGGGCTGGCGGCTTTCCTGGGACACCTCTACCCGGTGTTCTTCGGCTTTCAGGGGGGCAAGGGGGTGGCCACCGGGCTGGGTGTGCTGCTGGGCTGGTCGCCGGTGGCGCTGCTGCTGACCGGCGCCACCTGGCTGCTGGTGGCCGCGGCATCCCGGTACTCCTCTCTGGCCGCACTCATCGCCTTCGTGCTGGCGCCGGTCTGGATCGCGGTGGTGACCGGCAGCGCGGCGCTGACCACCTGCATGTTCGTGATCACCGCCTTCAGCTGGTGGCGACACAGGGGCAACCTCAAGCGCCTGGCCGCCGGCGAGGAGCCGAAGATCGGCCGCCGCAAGGGCTGAGGCGGTGCGCGTCAGGCCGGGGGCCTGAGCTCGCTCAGCGGCCAGCGGGCGGTGACACTGAAATCCAGGTCATCGTGCTGGCCCTCGCACAGCCGGCACCAGCCGGCGTAGGCCACCATGGCGCCGTTATCGGTGCACAGGGCCAGCCGCGGATAGTGCACGGCAGCGCGCTCCTTCTCCGCCATCGCGGCCATGCGGTCGCGCAACAGGGTGTTGGCGCCCACGCCGCCGGAGATCACCAGCCGCGGGCTGCCCGTGTCCCGCAGCGCCCGCCGGCACTTGATCACCAGAGTGTCCACCACCGCCTCCTGGAAGGCGGCCGCGATATCCGCCCGGTCGGCCTCCGTGCTCTGCTGTACCGTCTGCAGCACCCGGGTCTTCAGGCCGCTGAAGCTGAAGTCCAGCCCGGGGCGGTCGGTCATGGGGCGGGGGAAGCGGTAGCGGCCGGCGTCCCCGGTGCGTGCCAGGCGCTCCAGCTCCGGGCCGCCGGGGTAGGGCAGGCCCAGCAGCTTGGCGGTTTTGTCGAAGGCCTCCCCGGCAGCATCATCCAGGGTCTCCCCCAACACATGGTAGCGGCCGATCCCGGCCACCTGCACCAGCAGGGTATGGCCGCCGGAGACCAGCAGGGCCACAAAGGGGAAGGCCGGCGGGTCCGGCTCCAGCATGGGGGCCAGTAGGTGGGCCTCCATGTGGTGCACGCCCAGCGCCGGCACCCCCAGGCCCCAGGCCAGGCTGCGGGCCATGCCGGCCCCGACCATCAGCGCGCCCACCAGGCCCGGGCCGCGGGTGTAGGCCACCGCGTCGACGGACGCCAGGTCGCAGTTGGCCTCGGCCAGTACCCGGCGGGTCAGGGGGATGACCCGCCGTACGTGGTCGCGCGAGGCCAGTTCGGGCACCACGCCGCCATATTCCGCGTGGGTGGCCACCTGGCTGTGCAGGGCGTGGGCCATCAACCCCTGGGTGCTGTCGTAAAGGGCCAGGCCGGTCTCATCACAGGAGCTTTCTACACCGAGTACACGCATGTGCTATCTTTTTCCGCTTAAGGATTTTGCATTCGCCGCGGGGCGCGGATAGAATACCGCGCCTTCACCCCGTATGCAGGGGTGATCCAGAAAATTCTCATCAAGCATTTAAAAGGGTGTGATCACGCATGCCGATTGTTAAGGTTCGCGAAAACGAGCCCTTCGAGGTGGCGCTGCGCCGTTTCAAGCGCTCCTGCGAAAAGGCGGGTGTCCTGTCTGAAATCCGTCGTCGGGAGCACTACGAGAAGCCGACCCAAGAGCGCAAGCGTAAGGCCGCGGCCGCGGTCAAGCGTCACATGAAGCGCCTGTCCCGCGAACAGGCCCGTCGGCGTCGCCTGTACTGATCGCAACCGGAACCGGGAGCGAACATGGCCGCGGCCAGTGACTTGAAGCATCGCCTGCAACAGGCGGTCAAGGATGCCATGCGGGCCAAGGACAAGACACGCCTTGGCGTGCTGCGCATGGTGACCGCCGCGGTCAAGCAGCGTGAGGTGGACGAGCGCACCGAGCTGGACGATGCGCAGGTGCTGGAAGTGCTCACCCGCATGGTCAAGCAGCGGCGCGAGTCCATCGCCCAATACCGCGATGCCGGTCGGGATGACCTGGCAGCCGTGGAAGAGGCCGAGCTTGAAGTGCTCGCCGAGTTCATGCCCCAGCCGCTCAGCGAGCAGGAGCTGGACGCGCTGGTCGCCCAGGCGATCAGCGACACCGGCGCCGAGGGCATGCAGGACATGGGCCGGGTCATGGGGCAGCTCAAGTCCCAGGTTCAGGGCCGGGCCGACATGGGCGCCGTCAGCAAAATGGTGAAGGCCCGACTGGCGAGCTGAGTCCCGTGCCGGTTGGCGTCACCCGCGCCCACAGGTTCGGGGTGTTATGGCCGGCAGGATTCCCGACGAGTTCATTGACGAGCTGCTCCACCGCACGGATATCTCCGAGGTGGTCGGCGCCCGCGTGCGTTTGAAAAAGACCGGCGCTAACCTGCTCGGTCTCTGCCCCTTCCATACCGAAAAGACCCCCTCCTTCACCGTCGCCCCCGCGAAACAGTTCTATCACTGCTTCGGCTGTGGCGCGCACGGCACCGCTATCCGCTTCCTCATGGACTACGAGCGGATGGATTTCCGGGAGGCGGTGGAATACCTGGCCCGCCAGGCTGGGATGGAGCTGCCGGCGAGCGCCGCGGCCACGCCGGTTCCCGATCGCCATGCCCGGCTTTACGAGGTGCTTGCCGAGGCCGCCGCCTTTTACCAGGACGCCCTGCGCCGCCATCCCGCCCGGAGCAAGGCGGTGGAGTACTTAAAGCAGCGGGGCCTTTCCGGGGATATCGCGGCGCGATTCGCGCTGGGTTTCTCGCCGCCGGGCTGGGACAACCTGCTCAAGCGCCACCGTGATCGCCAGGCTGACCTGGTGGAGGCGGGGCTGCTGATCGAGCGAGACGGCGGCCGGGTCTACGACCGCTTCCGCGACCGGATCATGTTCCCCATCCGCAACCGTCGGGGCACGGTGGTGGGGTTCGGTGGCCGGGTGCTGGGTGATGGCGAGCCCAAGTACCTGAACTCCCCCGAGACCCCGGTCTTCCACAAGGGGCGGGAGCTCTACGGGCTGTACGAGGCCGTCCAGGCGGAGCGTAACCCGCCGCTGTTGTTGGTGGTGGAGGGCTACATGGATGTGGTGGCCCTGGCCCAGCACGGGGTGCAGGGGGCGGTGGCCACCCTGGGCACCGCGGTTACGCCCGACCAGGTCAGCCGCCTGTTCCGGGCCACGGACCGGGTGGTGTTCTGCTTTGATGGCGACCGGGCCGGGCGCCAGGCCGCATGGCGGGCGGTGGAGAACAGCCTGCCGGCCATGCGGGAGGGGCGCTCGGTGGAGATCTTGCTGCTGCCCGAGGGCGAGGACCCGGATAGCCTGGTCCGGGCCGAGGGGCCCGAGGCCTTCCGGGGGCGCCTGGAGGCGGAGACCCGTCCGCTCGCCGAGTACAGCCTGGAGGCGCTCGCCGAGGGGCTGAAACCGGACACGGTGGATGACCGGGCGCGCCTGGTACAGCGTGCGCTGCCGCTGGTGCAGCGCCTGCCGGTGGGCATCTACCGAGATTTTTACATCGAGAAACTGGCCGAGTTGGCGCACACCCGGGTGGAGCGCATCGAGCAGGCCCTGCAGCAGTCGTCGGCAGGCGCGCGTGAACCGGCAAGGCCGCCGATGGAGCGACCCCGCACGGCCGGCCGGGGCCGGACCGGCTCCGCCATGGTGCGCCGGACCCCGGTGCGCCAGGCCCTGACCCTGCTGCTGCAGCGCCCGGCGTTGGCAGAGCAAGCCGGTCCCCTGGATGAGCTGTACGGGGATCTGCCCGGGCTTGAGTTGTTGCGCCAGATCCTTGAAATCGCGCGCGACCACCCCGATGTCAGTACAGCGGGGCTGTTGCAGCGTTTTCAAGGTCATCCGCAGGAAACCGCCCTATGGCGCCTGGCCACCTGGGAGCTGCCGGGGGGCGATGTGGCGGCGGAGTTCGAGGACTGCATGGGCCGTGTTCGCCAGGCCTGCAGCAGCGAGCAGACCAGTCAATTGCGTGCCGCCCTCACCGAGGAGCACGACTTCGACGCGGCCAAGGACAAGCTGCGCGTGTTGATGCAGCGGCGCAGGCTGCAATACTTGCAGGAAAAGTCGAAGCGGGGAGCGCTGGACGAGAAGGAGTCGAGGGAACTGCAGACCCTGGAGCAGGGTCAATTCTGATACGGCGCAGTCTTGTCAGCAGGCTGCACTGCCACTTATACTGCCGGGTTCACCAACTGCCCGGCAAGTTCACCGCCGCCTCAGGTAACTGTACTCTATGACACAGGATCAGCAGTCACAGATCAAGCAGCTCATTGCGAAAGGCAAGGAGCAGGGGTTCCTCACTTATGCCGAGGTGAATGACCATCTGCCCGACGATATCGTCGATCCGGAGCAGATCGAAGATATCATCGGCATGATCAACGACATGGGCATCAATGTCCATGAGGTTGCACCTGATTCCGATGAGTTGCTGCTCGGCGATACTGCGGTCAGTACCGACGAGGACGAGGCCGAGGAAGCGGCCGCGGCCCTGGCAGCGGTGGATGCCGAGTTCGGCCGGACCACCGACCCGGTGCGCATGTACATGCGCGAGATGGGTACCGTGGAATTGCTGACCCGTGAGGGCGAGATCGAGCTCGCGAAACGCATTGAAGAGGGGCTCGACCAGGTGCTCGTGGCCCTCTCCTCCTACCCGGGTGCCGCCGCCAAGCTGCTCGGCCTGTTCCAGAAGGTACAGGACGGCGAGATGCGCTTGAACGAACTGGTGGGCGGTTTCCGCAACCCGGACGAGGAGCTCTCCTCCCACGCCGTGGATGCGGGCAAGGAGGAAGACGAGGATGGCGAAGAGGCCACCGCCGACACCGGGCCGGACCCGGATATGGCCGCCGAGCTGTTCCGCCGCCTGGCCGAAACCGACGCCGCGATGAAGGCGTGCCTGGCCAGCCAGGGCTCGGGCAGCGACGAGTGCAAGGTGTTGCGCGAGCAACTGGCGGAGATCTTCCTCACCTTCAAGTTTCCGCCGAAGATCATCGACCAGCTGGTCGACGGGCTGCGCCGGGACGTGAACGTCCTGCGTCGCAACGAGCGCGCCATCCTCAAGGCCTGCACCAAGGCGGGCATGCCCCGCAAGACCTTCGTGCGCAGCTTCATCACCCGCGAGACCGACCCGGGCTGGCTGGACGAGATGCTGGCCGGCAAGGACACCTGGGCCGCGCGGCTGGCCGAGCACGAGGAGGATATCCGCCGCTCCCAGCAAGTGTTGATCGACGCCGAGAAGAAGGTCGGCATGACCATCGGCGAGATCAAGGACATCAACCGGCGCATGTCCATCGGCGAGGCCAAGGCCCGCCGGGCCAAGAAGGAGATGGTGGAGGCCAACTTGCGCCTGGTCATCTCCATCGCCAAGAAGTACACCAACCGCGGCCTGCAGTTCCTGGACCTGATCCAGGAGGGCAACATCGGGCTGATGAAGGCGGTGGACAAGTTCGAGTACCGTCGCGGCTACAAGTTCTCGACCTACGCCACCTGGTGGATCCGGCAGGCCATCACCCGCTCCATCGCGGACCAGGCCCGCACCATCCGTATCCCGGTGCACATGATCGAGACCATCAACAAGCTCAACCGCGTCTCCCGGCAGATGTTGCAGGAGATGGGCCGCGAGCCTAGCCCGGACGAGCTGGCCGAACGCATGGAAATGCCCGAGGACAAGGTGCGCAAGGTGCTCAAGATCGCCAAGGAGCCGATCTCCATGGAGACGCCCATCGGCGATGATGAGGACTCGCACCTGGGTGATTTCATTGAGGACATCAACGCCATGTCCCCGGTGGACTCAGCCACCCGGGAGGGGCTGCGCGAGTCGGTGAAGGGCGTGCTCTCCGGCCTGACCCCGCGGGAGGCCAAGGTGCTGCGCATGCGCTTCGGCATCGACATGAACACCGACCACACCCTTGAGGAGGTCGGCAAGCAGTTCGATGTCACCCGTGAGCGCATCCGCCAGATTGAGGCCAAGGCGCTGCGCAAGCTGCGCCACCCGACCCGTTCCGAGGGGCTGCGCAGCTTCCTCGACGAGTAACGGTTGCAGGGCCGGGCCGGTGACCCCGGCCCGGCCAGCGGTATATACTCCCTTCCCGAACCCACCCAGATACGGGCCTGTAGCTCAGTTGGTTAGAGCAGTCGACTCATAATCGATAGGTCGCAGGTTCAAGTCCTGCCGGGCCCACCAGCACCGCTCGTCAAGCCCGCCCCGCGCGGGCTTTTTTGCGTCTGCGGCATTGTTGTGCCGCGCGGAAAGCTGTGTTCGTGGCCCAGGCCTTCCTCTTCCCACAGCCCTGCGTAAGCTGTCCGGATAGACCGTTCAACCGGGAGCGACCATGCGACTGCTGGGTATCCACCACCTGACTGCTATCACCGCCGATGCGCCGGGCAACCTGGCCTTCTACACCGGCACACTGGGCATGCGGCTGGTCAAGAAGACGGTCAACCAGGACCAGACCGAGGCCTATCACCTGTATTACGCCGATGCCGTGGGTTCGCCGGGTACCGACATTACCTTCTTCGATTTCCCCGTGCCCCCGGAACGGCGGGGAAGCCAGAGCATCTGCCGTACCGCGCTGCGGGTGGCCGGCGAGGAGGCCCTGGCGTGGTGGCAGGCCCGCCTGGAGGCCGCCGGCGTCCCCTGCGGCGGGATCACGACCCGGGATGGCCGTCGGGTTATCGACTTCGAGGATCCGGAGGGGCAGCGCCTGAGCCTGGTGGACGACGGTGGTGAGGGCGAGCCCGCCCGGCCCTGGTCCGGCAGCCCGGTACCGGCGGCCCTCCAGGTTCGGGGCCTGGGGCCGATCACCCTCAGCGTACGCGAGCCCGAGGCGCTGGATAACCTGCTGACCGCTGCCCTGGGGATGCGGGAGGTGCGCCGCTACCGCGATGATGGGGTGGCGGTGCGGGTGTACGCCATGGGCCCTGGGGGCGCTGGAGCGGAATTGCACGTAGCCGAGGAACCGGACCGGGCCCCCGCCCGCCCGGGAGCCGGCGGGGTGCACCACGTGGCGTTTCGCGTAGCGGACGATGAGTACGGGGCCTGGGCCCGCCACCTGGCCGACATCAGCCTGCCCAACAGCGGTCCGGTAGATCGCTTTTACTTCCGCAGCCTGTATTTCCGGGAGCCTAACGGGATCCTCATGGAACTGGCCAGCGACGGACCCGGGTTCGCGACGGATGAACCGCTGGAGCACCTGGGCGAATCCCTGGCGCTTCCGCCCTTCCTGGAGCCTCAGCGGGAGGCGATCGAACGCCGGCTTAAGCCCCTGTAAGCGACCGGCCCGATGCGGCAAGCCATCGGGCTGGCGGCGTCGGCCTTAGCCCGGCCGGTGCATGCGGAAGCGCTGGGCGGGGCCCACCGTGAAGTAGTCGGCTGGGCCACCGCCACGGAGAATGGGCTCCGCGGCGGTGGTGTCGAAGACACCGTCCTGCAGCAGGGCCGGGTCGATGTGCACGCCCACCACTTCGCCGAAGACCATCCACGTGTCCACCGGCTGCTGGTCGGCCCCCTGCAGTTGCAGCAGTTGGCTCAGCCGGCACTCGAAGGCCACCGGCGATTCGGCGACCCGGGGCACGTCCACCAGCCGGCAGGGGGCCGGGGTAAGGCCGGCCAGTTCAAACTCGCTGACCTCCGCCGGTACGCTGGAGCTGGTCAGGTTCATCGCCTCCGCCAGGGGAAGGGTGGCCAGGTTCCAGACAAAGCAGCCGGTGTCGGCGATGTTCCGCACCGAATCCTTGTAACCGATGCTGGAGAAGCCGATGATCGGCGGCCGGTAGTTGAAGGCATTGAAGAAGCTGTAGGGTGCCAGATTGATCTGCCCCCGGTGGTCGCTGGAGGCCACCCAGCCGATGGGTCGGGGTGCGACGATGGCGTTGAAGGGGTCATGGGCCAGACCATGCCCCTTGCCCGGTTCGTAAAAGTAGTATTGCGTGGTCATGCCCTCACCTTGGCCGGAGCGCCCCGGGGCGCGTCAATAGCGAGCATACACGGTACGCTGAAGACAACGCACGGTTGGATGGATCGACATGAGTGAACCCTTGCCACCACCCGCCCCAATGCGCCGATGGTGCCTCCGCCTGCCCGCGGCCTGCGCCCTGGTCGCCCTGTTGATGGCGCCTCTTGCCAGCGGCGACACCCCGCCCTGGGTGTCGGAGGAAAAACGCACCGCCCAGGGCGAGGGGGCCATGGCGGTGACCGCCAACCCCCACGCTACCCGGGCGGCCCATGAGATGCTGGCTGCCGGGGGCAGTGCCGTGGATGCGGCCATCGCCGCGCAGCTGGTGCTCACCCTGGTGGAGCCCCAGTCCAGCGGCATCGGCGGCGGCGCCTTTCTGCTGCACCACGACGCCGAGACCGGTGAAACGCTGGCCTACGACGGCCGGGAGACCGCGCCGGCGGCGGCGGACGCCGAACTCTTCCTGCAGGAGGGCGAGCCCATGGACTTCCGCGAGGCGGTCAGCGGCGGCCTCGCCGTGGGTGTCCCCGGCGTGGTGCGGCTGTTTGAGCGCGCCCATGACCACCAAGGTGTCCTGCCGTGGGCGGAGCTGTTCCAACCGGCCATCGAGCTGGCGCGGGAGGGCTTCGAGGTCAGTCCCCGCCTGAACGATATCCTCCAGAGCGACTGGGCCATCGTCGACCACGAGGCCGCCCGGGCCTACTTCCACACCGACGAGGGCGAGCCCCTGCCGGTGGGCCAGCGCCTGCGCAACCCGGCGCTGGCCGATACCCTGCACCGGATCGCCGAGGAGGGGGCGGAGGCCTTTTATACAGGCCCCATCGCCGAGGATATCGTCGACGCCGTGCAGGGGGCGGCGCACAACGCGGGCCGGCTGACCCTGGAGGACATGGCCGGTTACCGGGCCGAGGTGCGGGCGCCGGTCTGTGCGCCCTACGCCGGGCACCGGGTCTGCAGCGCACCGCCCCCGGCCGGTGGGTTCGTCGTGCTGCAGGTCCTGGGGCTACTGGAGCGGGCGGAGGGCACCCACCCCCCGGAGGATGAGGTCGACCGCGCCCACCTGCTGGCGGAGGCCTCGCGCCTGGCCTACGCGGACCGCGCCCGCTTCGCCGCCGATCCGGACCAAGAACCGGTGCCGGTGGCTGAGCTGCTGGATTCCGACTACCTGGACGAACGTGCCGCCCTGGTCGACCCGACCCAGAGCCTGGGCGAGGCGGAAGCCGGGCTGGTAATGGAGCCGGAGCAGGCCGCCATGCCCCGGGGGCCGGCGCGGCCCTCCACCTCCCACCTCTCCATCGTGGATGCCCAGGGCAATGCCGTGTCCATGACCTCGTCAGTGGAGATGCCCTTCGGCTCCGGGCTGTTCGTGCGCGGCTTCATCCTGAACAACCAGTTGACCGACTTCGCCTTTGAGCCAGAGGACCGCGAGGGCAATCCGGTGGCCAACCGGGTGGCACCGGGCAAGCGCCCCATGAGCGCCATGTCGCCCACCCTCGCCTTCGAGGACGACGCCCTGCGCCTGGCCGTGGGCTCGCCGGGCGGCCCCTGGATCATCGGTTACACCGCCCGCCGCCTGGCGCTGGTGTTGGGGGAGGGGGCGCCGCTGGCCGAGGCGGTGGCCGCACCCAACTGGAACAACCGCAACGGCCCCACCAAGCTGGAAGAGATGGAGGGCAGCGAGGCACTGGCCGAGGCCCTGCGCGAGCGTGGCCACGAGGTGTCGGTGCGGGGGATGACCAGCGGGGTGCACGCCATCTGGGTGGACGGTGACGGGGTGCGCCACGGGGCCGCCGACCCGAGGCGGGAGGGCACGGTGCTGCACGTGGAGCCGTAATGCGGCGCGGTTGCGGGTTGGCCGCGCCTCAGCGGATTTACATCGGCAGTGCCCCACCGCCACCACCACCCGGCAGGTTGTTGGCCAGGTAGTCACCGGTCTGGTTCATCTCGGCGACCATCTGATCCATGGCCGAGAACTCCCGGATCAGGCTCTCCTCTCGCCGCTCCATACGGTTGTCCAACCGCTCCTGCTGCGGCTCCAGTGCCCCCATGCGGTCCTGCAGGGAGTCGGTGCGGTTGCCAATGACGCTGTCCGCGCCGGTGAACTCGTCGACGGCATCCTCCAGCCGGCGGGTCATGCCGTCCTCCTCGTCGGTGAACAGCCGCACCACATCCAGACGGTTTTCGTTCAGGGCCTGGCTCAGCTGCTGGTCATCCACCGACAGGGTGCCATCCCGTTCGGTGGTCATGCCCAGGTCGGCCAGGGTCTGCACCGGGCCCTCGGCGTTGGGGATAGGCTCGTTGATCAGCTGGCGCATCCGCGACTGCACCGAGCGCAGGGTGGCATCGCCGTTGAGGGGGCCGGCCTCGTCCTCCTCCGGGTCGTAGGCGTTCAACTCGGTCAGGGTGCCCTGCAGCGTGTTGTAGGCCTCGACGAACTCGCGCACCGCACCCTCGGCGGCACCCTGCTCCTCGCTGACGTTCACCTGCGCCGTCTCGTCCTCCTCGTTGACGGTGAGGGAGACGCCGTCGATGGCGTCGTTGATCTCGTTGGTGGGGCGTTCGATCTCCAGGCCGTCCACCAGGACGCGGGCGTTCTGCGCCTCGGTCAGCTCGTCGGCAGCGCCTTGCCCGTCTTCGTCCAGATCCTCGCGGGAGAACGCCAGGTTGTTCAGCAGAGCCTCGTCGCCAGCCTCCGCGTCCACCTCCAGGGCGGTCACGGAGTTCTCCTCCCCGGTCTCCCGACTGGTCAGCACCAGCCGCGGCCCCTCGCCATCATCCACCACGGAGGCGCGCACGTTCTGGCTCTCCTGGTTGATGATCGCGCGCACGTCCTGCAGGGTGTCGGCCCCTTCCTCCAGCTCAAAGGTCTCGGTACTGTCGTCCTCGAAGGCGATGGTGAAGCTGCCGGCACCCAGCGAGGTGCTGCCGGCGGAGAAATCATCCACCCCGGCAAACGCATCCTCGGTGGTGGCCACGCGTTGGGCCTGGGCGATCTGTTCCACTTCCACGTTGTAGCTGCCGGGCGGCGCGTCGTCGTCCGCCGAGACGCTGACCGCCTGCTCGTTGTTGCTGGACGCCTCCACGCTGCGAAAATCCCCCTCGCTGGAGACGCTGCCCAGTGCCCCGCCGAACTCTGACACCGCCTGCTGCAGCTTGCCTAGCCCGGAGATCTCCGATTCCAGCCGCTGCTCCTGGCGGTCGATGCGTTGCTGCGCGGGCTGGCGCTCCGCCTCGACCAATTGCGTAACCATGTCCTGGATATCCATTCCGGAACCGACGCCCAGGGAACTGATGCTAGCCATAATCACCATCCACTGCGTTGTGACCCTCTCCCCGACCGCGGGCTGGCGGGCGGGGGCCGCATGGTCCCATACAAGAATTGAACCACGCCAGGGTGTTGAGGAGTTGCCGACCTGCTATCCCACGCCATCGGCGAAGTGCCCGTGACCTTTAATGATTTTTGGCCCCGGATACGCGTCCGGTCGGTGGTCAACCCCTGCCGGCGCCGGGCAGTCCGCTACCGTCAGGGTCGGCAAGGGCTTGCCTGCTGCCCCAATCTGCCTAGCGTGCAGGGTAGGGCAAATCGGGTGCAGGTTCCGGCCCCCGATCCGGTACTATGCTAAAAACCATTACTATTAAACGGAGAGGGCCATGCAGGGCGTACTGGACGAGCGGCTGTTGATGGCGGCATTGGAGCAGTCGTACAACGCGGTGGTGGTGACCGAACCGCAGCTGGACGGGCCCGGGCCGAGAATCCGGTACGTCAACGCGGCGTTTGAGCAGATGACCGGTTACCGGCGCGAGGAGCTCATTGGGCAGACGCCCGCCATGCTCCAGGGCCCGGCCACCGACCCGGAGGAACTGCAGCGCCTGCGCCGGCAACTGGAGCAGGGCGAGTTCTTCGAGGGCAGCACGGTCAACTACCGCAAGGATGGGCGACCCTATCACGTGCAGTGGTCCATATCGCCGGTTTTCGACGACGACGGCGTCGTCACCGCCTGGTTGTCGATTCAGCGGGATGTGACCCGGGAGCGGCAGCTCGAGCAGGAGGCCCGCCTGCTCTCCACCGCGGTGGAGGCCTCCGCGGCCAGTATCCTGATCACCGACCCGGAAGGCAGGATCGTCTACGTCAACCGCGGCTTCGAGCAGATCACCGGCTATCGCCGTGATGAGGTCATCGGTCAGAGCCCCAGGCTGTTGAGCTTTGGCGAGCAGTCGCGCCGTTTCTATGCGGACCTGTGGTCCACCCTGGAGCGCGGCGAGACCTTCCGGGGTACCTTCGTTAACCGCGATCGGCACGGGCGACGCTTTTACCTGCAGCAAAGCATCACCCCGGTGCTGGGCGATCACGGCGAGGTGATTCGGTACGTGGGGACCGGGAAGGACATCACCGAGCGGGTGCGCATCGAGGACGAGCTCAAGCGCGCGGCGACCACCGATGCCCTGACCGGTCTGGCCAACCGGTTGAGCTTCGAGCAGTTGCTGGAGCGCGAGTACGAACGTGCCCGCCGCTACGATTGTCCGCTATCGCTGGTGATGTTCGACCTCGACCTTTTCAAGGACATCAATGACCAGCACGGGCACCAGGCCGGGGATGCCGTGTTGCGCGCCCTGGCCGGACTGGTGCTGGCCAACGTGCGCACGGCCGATACGGTGGCCCGCTGGGGCGGCGAGGAGTTCATGATCCTGTTGCCGGAGACCGGCCTGCGATCGGCGGAGATCCTCGCCGAGAAGTTGCGCGAGCGGGTGGCCGCGCACCGGTTTGCCCACGGCGACCCGGTGACCGCCAGCTTCGGCGTCTCGGCATTGCGCGAGGATGATACCCGCAAGGACTTGTTGCGCCGGGTGGACGAGGCGCTCTACCGGGCCAAGCACCTGGGCCGCGACCGCGTGGCATGCCTGAACAGCTGACGCTGGCACCACCGCGGTTCGAGCCCCCTTTCTGGTTGGCCAGCGGCCACGCCCAGACCCTCTGGCCGGCGCTGGTCCGGCGACCGCCCGCCGTGGCCCGTCAGTGCGAACGGCTCGCGCTGCCCGATGGCGATGAGCTCAACCTGGTCTGGGGCCCGGGGCCGCGAACCGGCCCCTTGGTGCTGATCCTGCACGGGCTGGCGGGCAGTGCCACGGCCTCTTACGTGCAGGGGCTGATGGCAGCACTGGCGCAGGCGGCGATGGGATCGGTGGTGATGGAGTTTCGAGGCGCCGGGGCGCGCCCCAACCGCTTGCCCCGCTTCTTCCATGCCGGCGAGACCGAGGACGTCCAGTGCGCGGTCCAGCATGTCCGCGCGCGCCACCCCGACCGGCCACTGGCCCTGGTGGGCTTCTCCATGGGCGGCATCGTGGGACTGAACTGGCTGGGCAGGCTGGGTGTCCGGGCGGCGGTTGAGCAGGCGGTCATCGTCTCGGCGCCGTTGCAGCTGGCGGAGTGCTCCCGCCGGCTGGACCGCGGATTCTCGCGCCTCTACCAGTGGGCCATGGTGCGCGATCTCAAGGCCATGTTGGCGCGCAAGCGCGAGGCCGGCTGCCCACCGCCCCAGGCCGAGGCCGCCTTCCGCGCCCGCAGCCTGTGGGAGTTCGACGACCGGCTGACCGCGCCGCTGCACGGTTTTGACGGCGCTGCCGATTACTATCAGCGGTGCGCCCCGGAGCAGCGCCTGGGGTGCATCCGCGTGCCCACCCTGATGATCAACGCTGCCGACGACCCCTTCTGCCCGGCCGATACCCTGCCCCCGCCCGGTGCGTTGACCCCCTGGGTGCAGCTGGCCATGAGCCCCGGCGGCGGCCACCTGGGTTTCGTGGCGGGCTGGCCCTGGCGACCCCGCTACTGGCTGGAGCCCACCCTGGTGGCATGGCTGGCAGCCCGCCTCAACCGTCCTCGCGCAGCGGCAGGTTGATCAGCAGGTTCTGCGGTTTCAACCGCAGGAAGCCCTGGCGATCCATGGCCAGTCCAAGGTGGACCGGGTAGCCCTCTGCGTCGGGACGCAGCCGTTGCTCACCGGTCAGCTCCAGGGTAAAGAGTGCCAGGATCTGGCGTTGTTCGTCACGCTTCAGCTCCGCCCCCTGGTACAGCCGGTTCAGCAGGTCGGTGCTGTTGGCGTCCAGGCCGATGTGCCAGCGCCAGCGCTCGTCCTCGATGGCTTTCACCGGCGCCAGTCGGCCGGTCAGTCCGGTGAAGTGGTGCAGCCAGTCCTGCAGCAGCCCGGCCAGGGCGATCAGCCCGGGGCTGTCGAAGCTGATGTCCAGCGCCAGATCATGGGCCTCGCTGGCAGTGAGATAGCGTGGCGCGGTCTCCGAGTTGAGCACGTCCAGGGTGGGGCGGCCGTCGGAGGCCAGGCCCTGGGCTTCCCGCAATAGCGACTGGATGATGTCGGTGCCCCCCGGGGTGCCGCGCCGGCCCTCCAGGTATTCGTGGTCGGCCAGCACCACCCCGCCCTCCAGGGCCACCTTTTGCTCCCGGAAGAAGAGCTCCGCGGCGCGGGCGCGGAAAGCGTCCGGGTTCGGGCCCAGCAGCCCGCGGAGGATGAGTTGCGTGAGCCAGTCCATCAGCACCGGCGGGACCGGCCCGCCGCTCTGGCCGCGGGCAATGCGCAGGTAGGCCTGCTCCAGGGTTTCGGCCTGTTCCAGCAGGTCGCGGAACCGGCGGTAGACCTGGTAGTTGGTCTCCGCCTCGGGATCGCCCAGGGTCTTCAGGACCTCGTCGTTCAGCGGCAGCAGTGGGTCGTCCAGCAGTCGGCGGTACAGTCGCCGTTCCGCTTCCCCGGCCTCCTCGGGGGGGCGGAGTTCGGGCCGTTGCAGCAGGTGGCGGTAAAGGTCGGCGGTCGGTTGCAGGCCCGCCGGGGTAGCGGTCAGCGTCCGGTAACCGCAGCTGGGCCAGAGGTCTTGCGGCGCAGTGGTCATGGCAGCCCTTGTCTGGTTGCGGGGCCGGTTCAGCCGGCGCCCATGGAGAAGAAGGGGCGGATCGAGAAGTACAGGATGATCGCCACGAGCGCGACGTAGGCGGTGACCTTGAGCGGATTGCGCAGGAACAGGCTGGTCACCGTCTCGGCGGTGCCGTCGCGTTTCTGCTGCTCGTAGGCCTCGCGCACCCGGCGCTGGCGTTCGCGCTGGTAGTCGTCCAGCAGCCGGCGGGCCGCGGGGTGCTGGCTCTCGTCACGCAGCCATATGCCACCGGCACTCAACCCCCAGCGGTTCGGGGGTGTCTCGTAGTAGTCAATGCCCTCGCGGGTCAGCAGTTCGCGCACCTCGTCGGCCTCGTCGGCGGGGACGTTGCGCAGGTTCATCAGTCGTTTGGCCATGGGGCCATTCTAAACCAAGCGGTGGCGGTGGTGCTGTTCAGCCTGCGTTCAGCCGGCGTGCGGCATGCTCTCTCCTGTCTGGTCCAACAAGAACAGCAGAGGTCTGCCATGAACAAGCCGATTCTCACCGCACTGGCAACCGCCGGCCTGCTGGCCGCTGGCCTGGCGCAGGCCGCGGGCAACCAGTATGCCTACGGCGAGGTGCTCAGTGTTACGCCGCAGTACCGCACCGTGGAGGTGTCCAGTCCGCGCCAGGAGTGCTGGGATCAGCCGGTGCAGCGCACCACCCAGGGGCAGCGCAACACCGCGGCGGTGATCGCCGGTGGCGTGGCCGGCGGGGTGGTGGGCAGCCGGTTCGGCGGGGGCCGCGGGCGGGATGCCGCCATCGCGGCCGGTACCCTGGCCGGGGCCGGTATCGCCGACGGGCTGAGCGGCACCGAATCCCGGACCTACACCGTAAACGAGCGCCAGTGCCGTGCTGTCCATGATACCCGGACGGAGGAGCGCCGCGACGGTTACCGGGTGCGCTACCTCTACGATGGGCAGGAGTACTCCACGCGGACCAACTCCCACCCGGGGGATCGCATCCGGCTGCGGATTTCGGTAACCCCGGACCACTATTGATCCGGCCACCGGTGTGGGGCGCGATGGCCGCGCTGGTGTAAATTAGCGGGATGAACCGCCGAAACTGTATCCGGCTGCTCTGCGTCGCCCCGCTGGTGCTCATCGCGCCCCCGGCCCTCGCGGAACTGAGCGAACGCGAGGCCGTGGCCCGCGTGCGTGAACACACCGATGGCCGCGTCCTGGGCGTGGAACGTCGCGGCAGCCACTACCGGGTCAGGGTGCTGGTCGCGCCCGGCCAGGTGCGGGTCTACCGGGTGGATGCCCGCTCCGGGGAGGTGCGCTGATGCGCCTGCTGGTGGTGGAGGACGAGGCCGCCCTGCGCGACCAGCTCCAGACCGCCCTGGGCGGTGTCGGTTACGTGGTGGATGTGGCCGCGGACGGCCCCGAAGGGCTGCACATGGCCCGTGACTACCCGCTCGACCTGGCCATCGTGGACCTCGGGCTGCCCGGGCTCTCCGGGCTGGAGCTGATCCGCGCCCTGCGTGACGAGGGCCGCAACCTCCCGGTGCTGGTTCTCACCGCCCGTGGCCATTGGCAGGACCGGGTCACTGGGCTGGAGGCCGGTGCCGATGATTACCTGGTCAAGCCCTTCGAAATGCCGGAACTCCTGGCCCGGGTGCAGGCGCTGCTGCGGCGCGCCGGCGGCTGGGCCGCCCCGGTGTTGCGCTGTCCGCCGCTGGCGGTGGACAGCCGCAGCCAGACCGCCTGGCGGGGCGATGACCGGGTGGAGCTGACCGGAAGCGAGTTCCGGCTGCTGCACTACATGATGCTGCACCAGGGCGAGGTCTTGTCCAAGGCGGTGCTGGAGGACCACCTCTACCCGGACGCCGCGGAGCACGACAGCAACGTCATGGAGGTCTTCATCCGCCGTCTGCGCCGTAAGCTCGACCCGGACGGTCGGCTCCAGCCCATCGAGACCCTGCGCGGTCGCGGCTACCGCTTCCGCCTGCCCCGGGGCGGCTGATGACCGTCCAGCGCCTCTCCCTGCTGAACCGGGTGCTGTGGGTGGCGGGGCTCTCCCTGTTGCTGTTGCTCGGCACTACCGGCCTGGTGGTGGACCACGCCTACCGTGAGGGCGCGGAGCAGGCCCGCAGCGAGCGTCTGCAGGGGCAGGTGTTCGGTCTGCTCGCCGCTGCGGAACTGCGCGACCAGGCCCTGACCCTGCCCGGCGACCTGCCCGATGCCCGCCTGCGCAGTGCCGGTTCCGGGCTCTACGCCCAGGCGGTGGACGAGCAGGGTGAGGTGCGCTGGCGTTCTCCTTCGCTGCTGGACAGCGCCTTGCCGACCCCGCCGCTGCTGGCGCCCGGGGAGACCCGGGAGAGCACGGTGCCGGGGCCCGACGGCACGCCACTGCGCGGCTACGCCTACGGCATCGCCTGGGAGGAGGCGGACGGCGAGTCCGGCCGTTTTACCCTGCAGGTGCTGGAGGCGCAGACCGTGCTCGGCGACGAACTGAGCCGCTTCCGCCAAGCCCTCTGGGGCTGGCTGGCGCTGGCGGCGGTCGGCGTGCTGCTGACCCAGTTGCTGCTGCTCCGCTGGACGCTGCAACCGCTGCGCCGGATGACCCGGGAGTTGCAGGCGGTGGAGGCCGGCGAGGCCCGCCGTCTGGGCGAGGCGCACCCGCCGGAGCTGGCGGCGTTGACCGGCCGGCTGAATCAACTGCTGGCGGCCCAGCAGCGCCGTATCGACCAGCACCAGACCGTGCTGGCCGACTTGGCCCACAGCCTCAAGACCCCGCTGGCGGTGCTGCGCAGCCAGCTGCCGGGCGCCGGTGATGACACCGCCGCCGAGCAGCTTCGGCGCATGGACCAGGCCATCGACTACCACCTGCGCCGGGCCGGACACGGGCCGGCGCCCCTGGGTGCGCGAGTAGCGGTGCGGCCGGTGCTGCAGCGGATGGTGGCCGCGCTGGCCCGGCTCAATGACCGGGTGGGCGTCGATCTGGACTGTCCCGGTTCACTGCACTTCCCCGGGGGCGAGGCGGAGCTGATGGAACTGGCCGGCAACCTGCTGGACAACGCCCTGCGACACGCCCGCAGCCAGGTCCGGGTGAGTGCCGGGGGGCGGGACGGCGGGGGGCTGTGGCTGGAGGTGGAGGATGATGGGCCCGGCGTCCCGGAGCGGGCGGTAGCGCACGTCCTGGCGCGCGGCGGTCGGGCCGATGAGCGGCACCCGGGGCAGGGCATTGGCCTGGCGGTGGTGCGGGAACTGGCCCTGGCCCGGGGGGGCGACGTGGCGGTACAGGCGTCCGACCGCCTGGGCGGGGCCCGCTTCCGTGTCACCGTGAGGTACTGAGCGGGACGGGCTAGCCGCCCCGGGCCAGGCCCAGCTGCTCCATGGCCTTCACCACCTGCTGCATCCGCGCCTTGTCACCGCCCCGGTCCGGGTGGTGGCGCATCACCAGGCGCCGGTACTGCAAGCGGATCTCCTCGTCGGTCACCGGCTCGCTCAGCTCCAACTCGGCCAGGGCGGCGTCCCGCTGGTCCACGCGAGTCACCCGCCGCCAGCCGTCGGCCAGCATGGCCTCCACGCTGGCCAGGTCCGCCTCCGCCAGGTGGTTCAGGTCCAGGTAGTAGGCCGCCAACGGGTCCGGCGCGCTCAGGCTCTGGCGCCGATCCGGGTTGCCGCCGCCCGGTGCCGGGCCGCAGGTCAGCCCGATGCGGGTGCAGTGGATCTGCAGGTCCTCGCCCTGGCGCCGCAGTTGCTGGCGCAGCCGGTAGAGGCAGTGGAAGAGCAGGAAGTGGGTGCGGAACAGGCTGCCGGTCTCGCGCAGGCCCTCGCGGCTGAACGGGCCCACCGCCGCCTCGTCCAGGGCGCGGACCAGTTCGAATTCGCCGAGCCCCTGCGGGTGCGCCCGCAGCACGGCAAGAATCTGCGGCAGCAGGGCTTCCAGTTCCTGTTCCGGCGGCACGTGCATGGCCGGCAGTATACGATAGAGGGCGCCCGGGGCCTAAGCGGCCCGGCGCCGGCTGCACTCACGGAGGATGAATGGCTCGCATACTGCGCGTGGCGCTGCCCGTGCCGCTGTACACCTGTTACGACTACCTGCCCCCGCGCGAGGCGTGGCCTGAGCAGGCCGGCCGCGGTTGTCGGGTGCGCGTGCCCTTCGGCCGGGGTCGGCGGGTGGGCGTGGTGGTGGCCGTCACCGAGCACACCGAGGTGCCAAAGCACAAGCTGCGCCCGGCCCAGGCCTGGCTGGATGCGGAGCCTCTGCTGGACGCGCCCCTGATGGCGCTGCTGGAGTGGGCGGCCCGCTACTACCACCACCCGCTGGGCGAAGTGCTGGATGCCGCCCTGCCCACTCTGCTGCGCCAGGGCGAGCCGGCCCAGTGGCGGCTGCGCGAGCACTGGTGGGTGACCGAGCAGGGCCGCAACACCGAGCCGGACGCGCTGAACCGGGCCCCCCGCCAAGCTCAGTTGCTGGCCCGCCTGCAGGCCCTGGGCGAGCGCGGCCTGGAGGCGTCAGAGCTGGCGCAGATGCCGGGGCAGGCCCGCCGCGCCGCCCGCGCCCTGGCCGATCGCGGCCTGGTAGTCAGCGCGGAGCAGGCCAGCCCGGAGCTGCTGCAGGGCGAGGGGGTGGAGACGCCGCCGGCCCCGCTGGATGACCAGCAGGCAGTGCTGGACCACTTGCAGGCGGCGGGTGAGGGCTTTCAGCCCATTCTGCTGGAGGGGGTGACCGGCAGCGGCAAGACGGAGGTCTACCTGCGCGCCACGGAGCAGGCCCTGGCCTCGGGCCGGCAGGTGCTCATCCTGGTCCCCGAGATCGGCCTGACGCCGCAATTGCTGCGCCGTTTCCGCCGCCGGCTGGCGGTGCCCATGGCGGTGTTCCACTCGGGGCTCAACGACCGCGAGCGGCTGGACGCCTGGCTGGCGGCCCGCGAGGGCCGCGCGCGGGTGCTCATCGGCACACGCTCGGCGGTCTTCGCGCCATTGCCCGAGCCGGGACTGATCCTGGTGGACGAGGAGCACGACACCTCTTTCAAGCAGCAGGACGGCTTTCGCTACTCCGCCCGTGACCTGGCGGTGATGCGCGCCCGTCGGCTGGGTGTGCCCGTGTTGCTCGGCACCGCCACCCCCTCGCTGGAGAGCCTGCAGAACGCGCTGGCCGGACGCTACGCCCACCTGCACCTGAAGCACCGCGCCGGCGGGGCGGCCATGCCCTCGTTCCGGGTGCTGGACGTGCGCGGCCGGCCGTTGCGCGAGGGGTTGTCGCCGGCGCTGCAGACCGCCATGGACGCGCACCTGGCCGCCGACGGCCAGGTGCTGCTGTTCCTCAACCGGCGGGGGTTCGCGCCCACGCTGCTCTGCCACGAGTGCGGCTGGGTGGCCGAGTGCCAGCGCTGCGACGCCCGCTACACCTGGCACCGGCGGGCCGGGCGGCTGCGCTGCCACCACTGCGACAGCGAGCAACCGGTGCCCCGGGCCTGCCCGGAGTGCGGCAGCGTGGACCTGCGGGCCGTGGGGCAGGGGACCGAGCGGGTGGAGCAGGTACTCGCCGAGCTCTACCCCGACGTGCCGGTATTGCGCATTGACCGCGATAGCACCCGCCGGCGCGGCGCCATGGACGCCCTGCTGGCCGAGGCCCACCAGCCGGGCGCGCGCATCCTGCTGGGCACGCAGATGCTGGCCAAGGGACACCACTTTCCCGATGTGACCCTGGTGGGGGTGCTGGATGCCGACCACGGGCTGTACGGGGCCGACTTCCGGGCGCTGGAGCGCATGGCCCAGTTGCTCATCCAGGTGGCGGGCCGGGCCGGTCGCGCCGAGCGCCCCGGCGAGGTGCTGATCCAGACTCACCACCCGGAGCACCCGCTGCTTCATACCCTGTTGGGGTCCGGCTACGACGCCTTCGCCCGCGCCCACCTGGAGGAGCGCCGCGGTGCCGGCCTGCCACCCTTCGCCGCTATGGCCCTGTTGCGGGCCGAGGCGTTGCAGGCCGGGCACGCCCGCGGTTTTCTGCAGGCGGCGGCGGAGCAGGCCCGGGCGCTGGCCGGGGGCGGCATGCAGGCAGGGGTGATGGTGCTGGGGCCGGTGCCGGCGCCCATGGAGCGGCGGGCCGGACGTTACCGGGCGCAACTGCTGTTGCAGGCGGAGAGCCGCGCCGCCCTGCACCGGTTGCTGGCGCGCTGGGTGCCGGGGCTGGGGGCGCTCCCCACGGCGCGCCAAGCCCGCTGGTCACTGGACGTGGACCCGCAGGACATGTTCTGAGTGGGGCCGCAGCCGGCAGGGGGTGACTATTTGACCGCCGCCTGCAGGGCGCGGCGTATCAGTTCCTCGCTCGGGGTATCGTCGGCATCGGGTACGGCGTTGACCAGCCGGCTGGCCTCGGCGGGCTTGTAGCCCAGGGCTATCAGCGCGCTCACCGCGTCGTCGCGGGCGCTTTGGCCTGCCGCCGGGGTGGCGGGCTGGCTGGTGCCGCCCCGGCTGCTGGCGGTGAGCACACTGCCCTCGGCCCCGGGCAGCAGCCCGTCCAGTCGGTCGCGTAGTTCCACCATCAGCCGCTGGGCGGTCTTCTTGCCCACCCCGGGCAGGCGGGTCAGGGTGGCCACGTCCTCCTGTTCGATACAGCGCTGCAGGCCCTCGGCGTTCATCCCCGACAGCAGGGCCAGGGCAAGCTTGGGCCCGACGCCGCTGATACGGATCAGGACCCGGAACAGGTCGCGCTCCGAGCGGCTGGCAAAGCCGTACAGTGCCTGGCCGTCGTCGCGCACTGCCAGGTGGGTCCAGAGGGTGACCGGCTGGTCGCCGGCGGGCAGGGCGTAGAAGGTGGACATGGGCGCCTCCAGCTCGTAGCCCACGCCGCCCACGTCCAGCAGCAGGGCCGGCGGGTGGCGCTCCGCCACGGTGCCGTGCAGCCGCCCGATCACGCCCCGGCCCTCGTCAGTCGTGCGCGCACATCCGCCTGGTGCAGGTGGCACATGGCGGCGGCCAGGGCGTCGCCCGCGTCCTCCGCCGGGGTGGTGTCCAGGCGCAGCAGCATGCGCACCATGTAGCCCACCTGGGCCTTGCCGGCCCGGCCGTGGCCCACCAGCGCCTGCTTGATCTCCCCCGGGGTGTACTCGGCCACCGGCAGTCCGGCGTTGACGCAGGCGCAGATGGCCGCGCCCCGGGCCTGGCCCAGTTTCAGGGCCGAGTCGGGGTTACGGCTGACAAAGACCTGCTCCACCACGGCGGCCTCCGGCCGGTGTTCTGCGATCACGTCGGTGAGGGCCTGGTAGAGCACCCGCAGCCGCTCGGGGAAGGCCCCGGTGGGCAGGCGCAGGCAGCCGCTGGCGATGTGGCGCAGCTGGTTGCCGCTGCCCTCCACCAAGCCGAAGCCGGTGATGCGCGAGCCGGGGTCGATGCCGAGGATGCGGGGCATCAGTCGGCGTAGGCCTCTTCGGCGATGTCGGCGTTGGTGTAGACGTTCTGCACGTCGTCCAGGTCTTCCAGCATGTCGATCAGTTTCGCCGTGCGGGTGGCGTCATCGCCGTCCACCGCCACCATGACGTCCGGCCGCATGGTCACGTCGGACTCTGCCGGTTCCAGGCCGGCCGCCACCAGGGCGTCGCGCACCTGGCGGTACTCCTCCGGGGTGGTCAGTACCTCCAGCGAGTCGTCCTCGTGGTGGACAATGTCCTCGGCACCGGCCTCCAGGGCCGCCTCCATCAGCCGGTCCTCGTCGGTGCCGGGGGGGTAGAGCAGCACGCCACGGTGCTGGAACAGGTAGCTGACCGAGCCGTCCGTGCCCAGATTGCCGCCGCACTTGGTGAAGGCGTGGCGCACCTCGGAGACGGTGCGGTTACGGTTGTCGGTCATGCAGTCGACCATGATCGCCGCGCCGGAGGGGCCGTAGCCTTCGTAGCGCAGCTCCACGTATTCGATGCTCTCGTCCAGCCCGGCGCCGCGCTTGATGGCGCGCTCAACGTTATCCTTGGGCATGTTCTGGGCGAAGGCCCGGTCAATGGCCAGGCGCAGCCGCGGGTTGCTGTCGGGGTCCGGGCCGCCCATGCGGGCCGCCACGGTGATCTCCTTGATGTGCTTGGTGAAGATCTTGCCCCGCTTGGCGTCCTGCGCCTTCTTGCGGTGCTGGATGTTGGACCACTTGCTGTGTCCTGCCATAGCCCTCGTCCGTTGCGTTGCCGGTGATGGCGGGGATTCTATCATCCCCGTTGGGGCGTGGCCGCCGGGTCAGTCGAGAAAGTCGGACAACGGGCGGCTACTGGTACTGCCCAGGCAATGACCGTGCTCTGCCAGCCAGCGCCCGGCGGCCTCCCGCCCCGCGTCACGCAGGTGGCTGAGGAAGGTCCAGTCCGCATTCAGGTGGCTAGCGGGGCCGAGGCCGAGCAGGTCGGCATCGCCGGCGAGGAGGTGGAAGCGTAGTCGGGCGATACGGCGGCGCAGCGGGGCGGGGGACCATTGCGCGAACGGGCCGCAGTCGGCCTGCTGCAGGGCCAGCCAGTGCAACTCCCGGTAAAGGTGGGTGCTGAAGCTGAGCTCCCGCGACCGGCGCAGGATGTCACCCGGTTGCCGGGGCGGACCGGCCTCTGCCCGCTGGGGCATCAGCTGGATCAGGAAGAGGTCGTCCGCCGTGGGGTGGGTGAGCAGGGGGTGCAGGGCCGGGTTGGCCGCGAAACCGCCATCCCAGTAGTGGTGGTCGCCGTGCTGCACCGCGTGGAACAGGGTGGGCAGGCAGGCTGAGGCGAGCAGGGCTGATACGTCCACCTCCCGACCGGCGAAGATGCGCAGGCGCCCGGTTTCCACCTCGGTGGCGGCGACGAACAGCGGCGGTGCCTCCGGTGCGGCGAGCGCCTCCCAGTCCAGGCACTCCGTGAGCAGCTCCCGCAGCGGATTGATGCCGGTGGGGTTGAACTGGTAGGGCGAGGCGACCCGGGTGACGGCCTGAAAGGCCCGGTAGTGAACGGACCAGTCCTGGTTCCAGCCCTGGAGCAGGTAGTCCGCTGGCGAGGGCTGCACCGGGCTGCCCAGCGCGCTGATCCGGCGCCAAAGGTCCGCGAGCGTGCCGCGGGCGCCATCGGCCCCGCCCCGGGCCCAACCGGAGGCCAGGGCGGCGGCGTTCATGGCCCCGGCGCTGGTGCCGCTGAGGCCGCCGGGCTGCACGCCGGCCTCCAGCAGACGGTCGAGCACACCCCAGGTGAAGGCGCCGTGGGCACCGCCCCCCTGCAGCGCCAGGGCCAATGGCTGGTTCAGGGACATGATGGTCTGCTACCCCTCTGCCGCGCTGGCCGGCCGCTCCACGGTCGGCTGTGATAGGCTTCTCGCAAGTGCTGCCGCAGTCACTCTGCAGTGTACCCGCACCGGATGCCAAGTGAGGAATGGACCCCATGAGTCAGCCAATCCCGCCCGCCTTCCTGCGCAACCTCAAGCCCCTGGACATGCTGGACGCCGCCGACCTGGAGATGCTCGCTGAACAGGGGCGGGTCGAGGCGGTGGCTGAGCGCAGCGTGATCTTCCGCAAGGACAGTGACGATCACTGGCTGCGTTATCTGCTGGCGGGGGAGGTGGTCCTGGCCCGGGCGCCAGGGGAGGCGCGCACCCTGGTGGCCACCGGTCGGGAGGATGTGCCCGACGAGCCGCTGGCCTGGGAGCCGCCCTGGCCCTGCACCGCCGTGGCGCGCACTGATGCCCGACTGCTGCTGTTGCCCCGCGAGACCGTGCAGGCCTGCGTGGATGCCGTTCGTCCCGCGGATTACGCGGTCGAGGACCTGAGCGAGGGGGGCGCGGTGGCCGACCGGGTGTTTGCCGAGGTGGCCCAGGATCTGCTGCACGACCGGCTGGAGTTGCCCACGATGCCCGATCTGGCTATCCGGGTGCGGGAGGCGATCGCCGACCCGGATGCGGACAGCACCGCCGTGGCACGTATCCTCCAGGCCGACCCGGTGGTGGTCACCCGGCTCATCAAGGTGGCCAATAGCGCCATGTTCTCCTCCCGCAGCGGCGTGGATACCTTGACCGGCGCGATCGTGCGGCTGGGCCTGGAGAACGTCCGGCATATCGTCATCGCGGTCACCCTGCGCGAGGTGTTCCGTGCCCGCCACCCGCTGCTGCAGGCACGCATGGCGCAGCTCTGGGAGCACAGCGCGCGGGTGGCGGCGGTGGCGGCATTGCTGGGCGGACACCTCCCCCGTTTCGTCCCCGAGCGGGCGTTGCTCGGCGGTCTGCTCCACAGCATTGGCGGTATCCCGCTGCTCACTCACCTGGACCGGCTCGACGGCGGGGCCATCGACGAGGCCCAGGTGGAGGCCCTGCTACACGAGTACGCCGGCCAGCTCGGCGGGATGATCCTGCGTAACTGGAACTTCCCGGAAGCTATCTGTGAGGTGCCCGCTGTTGTCTGGTCCGGCCGGGGTGGGCACGCCGGCAATGCGGGGGCCGGTTACCCGGCGCTGATCCTGGTGGCCGACGCGTTGGCCCGCGCCCTGGAAGAGCAGGCGGCGTGGGACGCCGTGGCCGGCGGCCCGGCCTGGGTCGAGTTGGGCATGGATCGGCTGCTGGCCACCAACCCGGCACTGCTGGACGAGGCGCGCGAGGAGATTGAGCGGCTGAAGGGCGTGCTGGGGGGCTGATGCCTCAGCTCCCCGCTTCCACATCTTCGAGTGCCTGCGCCCGCAGCTCCCGGCGCAGCACCTTGCCCACCGTGCTCGTGGGCAGGCTCTCGCGGAAAAAGACCCGATGCGGGAGCTTGTAGCGGGTCAGCCGCTGGTTGAGGAAGTCGCGCAGGGTGGTCTCGTCCGGCGCCTCGCCCGCCGGGTCGCAGACCACATACGCCACCACCTGCTCGCCGCCGGCCTCACCGTCCGCCGGCGCGCCGACCACAGCCGCCATCAGCACCGCCGGGTGCTCCAGCAGGGCCTCTTCCACCTCCTGCGGGAAGACGTTGAAGCCGCCCACGTCGATCATGTCCTTCTTGCGGTCCACGATGCGCAGGTAGCCCTGTTGGTCCATGACGCCGATATCCCCGGTGTGGAACCACCCGCCACGCAGGGCGTACTCGCTCTCCCGCGGTTGATGCCAGTAGCCGTCGAAGACCTGGGGGCCGCGCACCACCACCTCGCCCCGCTCGCCGGGGGGTAGGGGCTGGTCGGCATCGTCCACGATGCGCACGTCCGTGCCGGGCACCGGCACGCCCACGGTGCCCAGGCGCGACTCACCCGCTGGGGGGTTCACGGCGACTACGGGGGCCGTCTCGGTGAGTCCGTAGCCCTCCAGCACCCGGCTGTGGGTGGTGGCCTGCCAGTCCTCCGCCACCCGCCGGCTCAGGGCGGTCCCGCCGGCGATGGTCAGGTCCAGCCGTGGCGGCGGCGTCTCCCGGAACCAGTCGGCCTGGCACAGCCCGTGGAGCAGCAGGTTCACCCCGGAAAACTTGGTCACCGGGAAGCGGGCGAACGCCTTGCGGAGCCTGTCCACCGGGCGGGGCGAGGGGCAGAGCACGTTGTGGCTGCCCTGGCGGTGGAAGAACAGCAGGTTAAAGGTGAAGGCGAAGATGTGGTAGAGCGGTAGCGCGGTGAGTACGGTATCCTCCCGTCCGCGCAGGGCCGGGCCCGCCACCGCCTCCACCTGGGCGATGTTGGCCAGCAGGTGCCGGTGGCGCAGCACCGCCCCCTTGGCGCGGCCGGTGGTGCCGCCGGTGTACTGCAGGAGCGCGATATCGTCAGCGGCCGGCGTGGGTGGCGTAAACTGCCCGAGCCGGGTGGTTCCGGCGTCCAGCGCACGGCGCAGCGCCACGGTGTCGGCTGGCGCGGCCGGGCACTCACCGCGCCAGCGCAGCGCGCCCTGGATCAGCCATCGCACGGGGGGCGGGAAAAAGTCGGCCACCGAGGCGACCACCACCTGCTCGACGCGGGTATCCGGCAAGGCCTGGGGCAGCTTGTCCGCGAACAGGTCCACGACGACCAGTACGCGCGCACCGCTGTCCTGCAGCTGATGCCGCATCTCGTGGGCCGTGTAGAGGGGGTTAATGTTGACCAGCGGCGTGCCGGCCTTAAGGGCGCCAAAGGCGCAGACCGGGAAGGCTAGGCAGTTGGGCATCTGGAGTGCCACCGGGTCCCCCGGCTGCAGGCCGGCCTCGCCCAGCAGCCAGGCCATGAAGGCCTCGGACAGCCGGTCAGTGGTGGCGTAGTCCAGGCTGGCGTTCAGTCCGTTGTCCAGGCAGGTGGTGAAGGCGGTGTGTTCAGCGTGGCGGTGGCTGCTCTGGCGCAACATCTCCGCCAGGCTGCTCTCCGGCAGCGGCTGGAAGGCCGGATCGACGCCCTCGCCGTAGGCGGCTTGCCAGGGCTGTCGGTCATAGAATGACTGGGCGGTTGGCACGGTGCTGGCAATCCCCGTTGGCCGACGGTCCGTGCGCCCGGAATGCCGCTTCCGGCGTGCAGCATTACGGTGGACCGGAGACATTGGTGCTTTACTTTTCAGGAGCATAGCAGGACACGCCCATGCCCGCGTATTACCCGATGCCCTACCTGGCCGATGGCACCCGCCTGTTGCGGGCGGTGGGCCATGAGCCCTGGTGCCAGTGGTTGGACAGCGGGTGGCCCGCCGCTTCCGGTGGCCGGTACGACATCCTGGTGATGCGGCCGCGGACCACGCTGGAGTCCGAAGGGGGCACCACCCGGGTCACGACACGGGGGCGCACGGCCGCCAGTGAGGACGACCCGCTGACCCTGTTGCAGCAGCAGCTGGATGCCCGGCGCGAGACGGTCGGGGCCTCCCGCTGGCCCTTTGCCGGCGGGGCGGTGGGCTACTTCAGCTACGACCTGGGCCGTCGGCTGCACGGCCTGCCGGTGCGCGCCGGGGCGGGCCCGGAGATGCGGGTCGGGCTTTACGACTGGGCGCTGGTCACCGATCACCACCAGCGGTTGAGTGCGGTGCTCGGCGAGATCGACCCGCAAACACTGCTCTGGCTGCGCGAGCGCCTGTTCGCCTGCCAGGGCACGGCCCTGCCTGCCTTTCGCCTGAGCGGAGGGATTACCCGGGTGCCCGACGCCGAGGCCTACGGCCAGGCGTTCCGCCGGGTGCAGCACTACCTGCACGCCGGTGACTGCTACCAGGTGAACCTGGCCCGCCGTCTCAGTGCGCCTTTCCGGGGGGATCCGCTGGGGGCCTGGCTGCGGATGCGTGAGCGCGCGCCCGGCCCGTTCGGGGCGTGGCAGAGCTTTCCCGGCCAGCAGGTGCTCAGCATCTCACCGGAGCGCTTTCTGCGGCTGGAGGACGGCGAAGTGGACCCCCGGCCCATCAAGGGCACGCGCCGGCGCGGCGGGTCGCCCCAGCTGGACCGGCGGCTGGCCGAGGCCCTGCAGCAAAGCGCCAAGGACCGGGCCGAGAACGTGATGATCGTGGATCTGCTGCGCAACGATATCGGCCAGGTGTGCGAAACCGGGTCGGTCCGGGTGCCGTTGCTCTGCCGGCTGGAGACCTATCCCGCCGTGCACCACCTGGTCAGCTACGTGACCGGGCGGCTCGCCCGCGGGCGCACCGCCACTGACCTGCTGCGTGCATGCCTGCCCGGTGGGTCCATCACAGGGGCGCCCAAGCGCCGGGCCATGGAGATTATCGACGAGCTGGAGCCGGGGCCGCGCGGGGTGTATTGCGGTGCCATCGGCTATATCGGCTGGGATGGCAACATGGACACCAATATCGCCATCCGGACGGCCGTCTGCGATAACGGTGAAATCCGCTACTGGGCCGGCGGGGGCGTGGTGGTCGACTCGCAGGAGGAGGCGGAGCTGCGGGAGACGGTGGACAAGGCCCTGCCGTTTCTGGCGCTGACCGACGGGGACTGCCCCTAATCGTCAGGCCAGCAACTCGGCGAAGCTGGCCAGTCGCTCCGTTTCGCGTCGGCAATGCTGGGCCTCGCGGGTTAGCAATGAGGGGTCCAGTTGTTGGTAGAGCGGGTGGTCCTCCGCCAGCTCAAAGCCGGCCTCGTGCCACTCGGCGGCGTGGCGCACCAGCTGGACCAGCTCGGCGTGCTCCCCGCGGTAGTGAGCGGAGTGGAAGTGGGCGGCCGCGGTTATCACCGGTGCCGGCAATTCCCAGGCCTTGAGGAGCATGCCGCCGGCCTCACCGTGGTCGCAGCCCAACTCCGCGCGGGTGAGCGCGAGTAAGGAGCCCTCTGGCTGGCGGCCATGCTCGGTAAGGATGCGGTGCATGGTCTCGGGGAAGAAATGCACCAGCAGCAACAGGCCGATGTTGTGCAGCAGCCCCGAGATGTAGGCCGCCTCACCCGCCTCCTCCGGCGCCAGCCAGGGGGCCAGCCGGGAGGCGGTGTAGCTGGTGGCGATCGCGTCGTGCCAGTAGCGCGGGGCGCTGAAGGCCGGGCAACGGCTCGGGTCGAACAGTTTGTTGAGCAGCACCGAGGCGGCTAGCACCCGCACCCGAACCAGCCCCAGCCTCATGATGGCGTGCTCGATGGAATAGAGAGGCTGCTGGCTGGCGAAAAAGGCGGAGTTGGCCATGGCGACCACCCGTGCTGACAGCCCCGGCTCCCGTGCCAGCTTGTCAGACACCTCGCGGATATCCGGTTCGCTGCGGTTGGCGGCGAGCAGGATGTCGTGCGCCACGTAGGGCAGCGGCGGCAGCGTGTCCTGGCCCTGTAATGTGTCCAGCGCGGACTTGCTCATGCGGGGGCATCTCTCCGGGTGGTCGGCTCATGCTGCGGTCCGGCATGCCGGCTTGACAGCCTCGGCCCTGCACAATACTGTGAAATCCATAAGTCTATGGTGCGGCGCGGCAATGGCATTGGTGAGCTCCCCCGCCGCTTCGGGTCAGTATACCGTAGTTACCCACCCGCATGATCCCGTCCGGAGTAATCCAGCATGAGTGAAACCCGCGTCATCAAGAAGTACCCCAACCGCCGTCTCTACGATACCGCCATCAGCAGTTACATCACCCTGGCGGACGTCAAGGGGCTGGTGCTTGATGGCGTGGATTTCCAGGTGGTTGACGCCAAGACCCGGCAGAACATCACCCGCAGCATCCTGCTGCAGATCATCTCCGAAGAGGAGGAGGGCGGCGAGCCCATTTTCAGCAGCGAACTGCTGGCCCAGCTGATCCGCGCCTACGGTGGCAACATGCAGAACGTGCTGACCAGCTACCTCGAGAAAAGCCTTGAGCTGTGGTTCGACCAGCAGCGCATGCTCCAGGAGCGCACCCGGACCTTCATGGACCACAGCCCCATGAATGTGCTCACCCAGTTCGCGGAGCGCAATCTGTCCATGTGGCAGGCCATGAGCGGGCTGGAGCCGCACGGGCCGGGTGAGGGGGATGAGCAGGAAGCGCCGCAGCCGGGCAAGGGCAAGAGCGGGCCGGAAGGCGACAAGAACAAGCCCGGCGGTCAGTCCGGCCGCCGCAAGAGCTGAGGCGCCCGTCACAATACCAATCTGAATACCCGGTCACCTGGTTGACACCCGGGGGATTCCCCCATAGTATCGCCTCACATCAGCGATTGTGCGCCGCAACACAGAGGCCTTGTCCTTTCCGGTCACACCGCTTTCGGGTGGGGCTGAGCGCGCCCACCCCCATTTTCTGATCTAAGAGGGGAACTGTCATGGCAGAGCGCGTGGCACTTGTAACTGGCGGTAACGGCGGCATCGGCACCGAGATCTGTCGGCAACTGGGTCAGTCCGGTTACCGGGTCGTCACCACCTGCCTGGACGCCGAGAAGGAGAACCTGGCCGGCTGGCAGGCGGAACTGAGCGCCGAGGGCGTGGACGCGGCTTACGTGGAGTGCGACGTGGCGGACTTCGCCAGCTGCGAGCGTATGGCGCGCCAGGTGGAAGAGGCCCACGGTCCGGTGGACGTGCTGGTTAACGTGGCCGGCATCACCAAGGACACCTTCCTCCACAAGATGGATGCCGAGGCCTGGAATGCGGTCATCAACGTCAACCTGAACAGCGTGTTCAACGTGACCCGGCAGTTCGTCGCCGGCATGCGCGAGCGCGGGTTCGGCCGCGTGATCAACATCTCCTCGGTGAATGGCCAGACCGGCCAGTTCGGCCAGGCCAACTACTCGGCGGCCAAGGCCGGCATGCACGGCTTTACCATGGCCCTGGCCAAGGAAGGGGCGCGCAAGGGTGTCACCGTCAACACGGTGTCCCCCGGTTACATCGCCACTTCCATGACGGCGGCCATGCCCGATGACGTGCGCGAGGCGATCGTCGGCCAGGTGCCCGCCGGCCGCATGGGTGAGCCCGGTGAGATTGCCCGGGTGGTGCGTTTCCTGGCTGCGGATGACTCCGGTTACATCACCGGTGCGAATATCCCGGTGAACGGAGGATTGTTCTGCAGCTTCTGATTCTGATCGCGTAGGCCGCAGGGCACCGCCGCATCAGGTCGTGCCCTGCGGAACCTCGATCAGCGGGATCGGTCAAACCAATTGACCTGGCGTTGACAAACTGAATGGCTGGTCATAGAATGTTGCACAGCAACATCGGACAGGCAAAAAATTAGGGAGCGGTGGCGGCTCCCCGGCGGTAAGTAGGCGCTGTTATGGCCCGTTCGATGACAGGCGGCTTTTTGTAACGCCTTGGCAAGGACTGCTTTTTATAGTTGTTAGTCGGTCTCCTCCTGGCGGCGCGTATCCTAGGTAAACGTCGCCTTCCTCTTGCCCCCTCTCTCATGAGGGGTTTTTTTTGTCCTGCTTTTACGCCGACTGGGTCGCTCTGCGGCAATTTGTCCCAACGGCGTAATGTGGGCCATTGTAGTGAGGTCGGCAGACATGGCAAGCACTTTCGTTGACGCGCCGCATCATGAGTGCTCCGTCATAAGGGACTGTCCTGCCGAAATTTTCCCCATCCTGACGCTTGGTTTATCGCCGCGCTGGCGAGGGCAGGGGCTGGGCCAGCCACTGCCAGAGCCGCTGGTGCAGGCCCTGGCGCGCCTTCCGACTCAGCATGACCCCCAGGTGGCCGCCGGGGATCGCCTCTTCCTGGTAGTCCACGGCGGCCGGTAGCAGTCGGGCCAGTGCTGCGGCAGCCGCGGCCGGTACCAAATGGTCCCGGGTTGCGTAGGCGTTGTAGACGGGGTGGTGCAGGCGCGAGAGGTCCACCGGTCGTTCGCCAATCTGCAGCCGGCCCCGGGTCAAGGCGTTGTCCTGGTAAAACGCGCGCACGAACTCCAGGAAGACCTGCCCGCCCAGGTCGGGGCTGTCGTACATCCAGCGCTCCATGCGCAGGAACTCCCGCAGCGCGTCGGGCCGTGCCCGCAGCTGCGGCAGCTGCTCAAGATAACGGCGCGAGAGCAACTCCGCCGGTTTCAGGCTGATGAAGACCAGGTTGAGCAGGTCGGCGGGAATGTTGCCCAGGGTTTCCACCGCCAGATCCAGCTGGAGGTCGCGGGCCAGCCCGCTCAGGGTGTCCTCCGGGGTGTGGAAGTCCACCGGTGTGGCCAGTGTGGCAATGCGACCCACCCGCGCTGGTTCAAGGGCCGCATAGCAGAGGGCGAAGGTGCCCCCCTGGCAGACCCCCAGCAGGTCCACGGGCTGCCCCTGGTGGCGCTTGCTGAGCTCGACGATGGCCTGGTGCAGGGTGTCGTTCAGGTAATCATCGAGGCCGAGAAAACGGTCCGCGGGCTCCGGGCGGCCCCAGTCCAGCAGGTAAACGGGTAGGCCGGCGTCACGGGCGCCGCGGATCATCGAGCGCTGCGGGGAGAGATCCAGCAGGTAGGGTCGGTTGACCAACGAGTAGAGGACCAGCAGGGGGCGTTTGCCGGTGGTCGGTGTGCTGCCCTCCGGCTCCGCGGGATAGTGGTACAGGGTGGCCGGTGGCAGTTCTCGCACCACCTGGCGCGGGGTCTCGCCCACGGGAACTGGCTGCAACGCCGCGCATTCGCGAAGGGCGGCCTTCAGGGCCTCTTGGTTTGGGTGTGGCCCCTGACTGCCCGGGGAGTCAGCAGCGGTCACGCGCCACGCCCCCCTTGGCTCTGCTGTTCCGAGGCCGCCTTCAGCCGGCGCACCTCTTCACGCAGGCTGCGGACCTCGTCCCGCAGACCGGCCACGTCTGCGTCCATCTCGGTGGCGAGCGCGCGGTGCGCCCGGCGTAGCTCGTGCAAGCGCCTCTGGGTGCTCTGCAGGCCGCGGCGTGTGGGCAGGTCCAGCAGCCCCAGCCAATGGTCGAGGTGGGTCTGCAGCGATCGGGTGTAGGCCAGACCGGCGTTGCTCACCGAGGCGAAGGCCTGTCGGTATGCCGTGGTGGCGATACGTGCTTCCCAGGCCTGCTCGGCCGCCTCCAGGTAGCGCGCTTCCAGCTGGTGCATGTCGATAGCTTCGAGGGGCGTTGTGGCCAGGTTGTCCACCAGCCGGTCCAGCGCCTCCAGGGCCGACTGGCGGACCTGCTTCGTGTAGTCGGCCAGGGCGGCCTGGTAGTCCAGTCCGGCCTCGATGAGTTGCTGTTGCCGGGCCTGCTGCTCATGCCACGGGCCCAGGCGGGCGCTCACCAGGTCCAGCCAGGGCCGAAGCCAGGCGGGCGGTGGACTGGCATCGTCTGGCCCGTCCGGCTGCATGGCCTGGTGCAGGGGGCGGGCCCAGTCCAGGGTGCGGGTGAACTGCTGGAAGGTCTGGTCCAGCTGGGCCCTGAGCGGCGCCAGGGCCTGGTGCATTGCGGCGGGGTCGGGGGTGCGCTCCCGGGCGGCCGCCTCGCGAACGACTTCGAGCAGCGGGGCGAGCTGCTGGCCGATCAGCAACTCATTGGTAGTGGTCCAGAACGCACGGAAGGGGTCCCGGACGGCATCCGTCCAGGCGCGCCATTCGTTTCCGGTTTGATCCCCGTGTTCAGACACTGTGCCCACATCCCCTGTTATGCGGCGCCAGTCTACCACCCCTGCGGCACGGGGTAAGGCCGGCGGGTGGATAACAGGCTAGCGGTCGGCGGCCTGGCGCTGCCAATCGCTCTGCAGGGCTGCAGCGCGGGATTGCTGGTAATGATCCGCTTCCGGGTGGCGTTCCACCTCGCGTAACTGCCCCAGGGCGCTGCTCAGGTCCCCCAGCTGGTGGTAATAGCGGGCCATCGCCAGGTGGGCGTCCACCGGTCGGCCGGCCTCGCTGGCGGCCTCGGCCAGGCGGCGTTTCAGCTCCGGGTGGCCGGGGTGGGTGCGCACGGCGCGGGTGAGCACCTGCCGCGCCTCGCCGGGGCGGTCGGTGGCCATCAGCGCCTCCGCCCGGTAGGTGGGAATGGCCCGGTTGCCGGGGAACAGCTCCTGGGCCTGTTCGTAGGTCTTGATGGCGGCCTCCAGTTCGCCAGCCTCTTGGCGCAGGCGCCCCATTGCCAGGTGCCAGGCCGGTTGGCTCCCCAGGGTTTCCTGCAACTGCTCCAGCAGGGCTTCGGCCTCATCGAACTGGCGGTCCCGGGTCAATGCCAGCGCCAGCCCGTAACGGGCCCCCTCCTGCTCCGCGCCCCCGGTCTGTTCCGTCCGGGCGCGGAACTGCTCCACTGCCTCCCGGGCGTCGTTGATTGCCTGGACGCGCAGGCGCGCCTGGATCAGGTGGAACTGGCCGCTCTCCAGTGGCTCTTCCGTTTCGTACGCCTCCGCGCGGGCGCGGGACTCGGAGACGCGGTTTTCGGTCAACGGGTGGGTACTGAGGTACTCGGGCGCGCGCTCGCGGTAGCGGCTGGCCTCCAGCAGGCGCTCGAAGAAGCCGGGCATGCCTTGTGGGTCCAGCCCGGAACGCGCGAGGATGCGCAGACCGACCCGGTCGGCCTCGCGCTCGAAGGCGCGGGAGTAATTGAGCTGCTGTTGCAGGGTGCCACCCAGGCCGGCCATGGCCGCGGCGCTGCCCGCCTGTGGGTCGTAGGCGCCGATCAACACGGCGGCCAGCAGGCTTGCCGCGGTCTGCAGGTTCAGGCGCCGGGCTGTGGCATAGTGGCGGGCGATATGGCGCTGGGTGACGTGGGCGATCTCGTGCGCCATCACGGCGGCGAGCTCGCTCTCGGTGCGTGCGGCGTCGATCAGGCCGGTGTTGATGCCGATATAGCCGCCGGGCATCGCGAAGGCGTTGATATTGTCGTCTTCGACCAGGAAGAACGTGTATTGCAGCCCCGGCATGTCGCTGTGGGCCGCGAGCCGCTGGCCGAGCTCCTCGACGTAAGCGGTGAGCTCCGGGTCGTCGGAGAGCGGGATGTGGCGGCGCAACTGGCGCATCAACTCATCGCCGATCTCCTGCTCCTCGGCCTGGGACAGTGCCTGGGAGGCCGGGTCGCCGAGGTCGGGCAGGCGCAGGTCATCGCCCGCCTTCGCCGGGCTGAAGCTGACGAGCAGCACTATCACCGCGAGCAGGGCGACGAATGGGTACAGCAGGGGCGTGCGTATCTTCATGGTCACGGCGTTAAGACCCCGGGGGGTGGGATGGGGTTCCACTGCCCGGACAGGTTACCGCCCAGCCGGTTTACTGGCTATGATTGAGGCCGGTGGCCGGCGTCTGACGGGCCCGGATATTCAAGATTCCGCAGGACGGACATGCGACTGATCAGAGACTGGTTTTCCCGGACCTTTAACGACCCCCAGGTGGTGGTTCTGGGGGTGGTGCTGCTGTTGGGCTTCGGTGTGGTGCTCTTCATGGGCAACATGCTGGCGCCGGTGTTGGCGAGCCTGGTGCTGGCCTACCTGCTGGAGGGGTTTGTCCGCTACCTGGAGCGGTGGCGGGTGCCGCGCCTGGCTGCGGTTACAGTGGTGTTCCTGGCCTTCACCGCCTTCCTGTTTGCGCTCTTCCTGATCCTCTTTCCGGTGCTCTATCGCCAGCTGGTGCAGCTGGTGGAGCAGCTGCCCGCCATCCTCGCCCAGGGGCAGTCGGTGCTGCTGCAGTTGCCGGAGCACTACCCGCAACTGTTCAGTGAGGCGCAGATGCGCGAGATCATCAACGGGCTGCGCCGGGAGTTGGTGGACTGGGCGCAACGCATTGTCACGTCATTCTCTTTTCAGTCCGTGGTGGTGGTGATCACACTGCTGGTCTACATGGTGCTGGTGCCGTTCATGGTGTTCTTCTTTTTGAAGGACAAGCGGCTGATGCTGCAGTGGCTGAGTGACCACTTGCCCCGGGAGCGGGGACTGGCCTCGGAGGTGTGGCGCGAGGTGGATCTGCAGATCGGTAACTATGTGCGCGGCAAGTTCGTCGAAATCCTCATCGTCTGGGCAGTGACCTTCATTACGTTCTCGTTGTTCGGCCTGCAGTTCGCGATGCTGCTGGCGGTCATGGTCGGGCTATCGGTGATCGTGCCCTACGTGGGGGCGGCGGTGGTGACCTTGCCGGTGGCGATCATTGCCTATTTTCAGTGGGGGCTGAGCCCGGAGTTCGCCTGGCTGATGGTGGCCTATTTCGTCATCCAGGCGCTGGACGGGAACGTGCTGGTGCCGCTGCTCTTCTCTGAAGCGGTCAACCTGCACCCGGTGGCAATCATCGTCGCCATCCTGGTCTTCGGCGGCCTCTGGGGCTTCTGGGGGGTGTTCTTCGCCATCCCGCTGGCCACGCTGATCCAGGCGGTGATCAAGGCCTGGCCCCGCACCGCCCAGACGGCGGTGGACAGGGCCTGAGCCGCGTCGGCCCAGGCCGCCTCAGAGCGCCTCGTTGGCGAAGTCCGCCAGGCGCGAGCGCTCACCCCGCTGCAGCGTGATGTGGCCACTGTGGGGCCAGTTGCGCAGGCGTTGTACCGCCCAGCTGAGCCCGGAACTGGACTCGGTGAGGTAGGGAGTGTCGATCTGGCCCAGGTTGCCCATGCAGACCACCTTGGTGCCGGGGCCGGCGCGGGTGATCAGGGCCTTCATCTGCTTGGAGGTCAGGTTCTGTGCCTCGTCGAGAATCAGCAGCCGGCGCACGAAGGTCCGGCCGCGCATGAAGCTCAGCGAGCGCAGCTTGATGCGCGAGTGGATCAGGTCCGCCGTGGCCGCCCGTCCCCACTCTCCGCCGCTCTCCGGCTGGCCGAGCACTTCCAGGTTGTCCGCCAGCGCGCCCATCCAGGGGGTCATCTTCTCCTCCTCCGAGCCGGGCAGGTAGCCGATATCCTCGCCGATGGCGATGGTCGCCCGGGTCATGATGATCTCCGCAAAGCGGTTCTGCTCCAGGGTCTGTTCCAGGCCGGCAGCCAGGGTGAGCAGCGTTTTGCCGGTGCCCGCAGGGCCGAGCAGGCTGACGAAATCCATTTCCGGGTCCATCAGCAAGTTGAGGGCGAAGTTCTGCTCCTGGTTGCGGGCCTGGATGCCCCAGGGGCCGACCCCGTTGCGGTAGTCCTGCGTGGGCTCTGCCCAGCAGGCGCCAGGCTCGGTGTGGCGCACCACCCCCTCGAAGCCGCTCGCGTCGTGGTGCAGGCATTGCCCGGGGAACCAGCCGGTTTCCGGGGGCAGGGGGATGCGCCAGCCCTCGTGGCCGCTCTCCAGCAGGGTCTCGCGGGCCTCCTCCCACTGTGCATCGGGGATGGTGGCAATGCCGCTGTGGAGCAGGTCCAGGTCCTCGGTGACTCGGTCGCTGCGATAGTCCTCCGCCCGCAGGCCGCTGGCCAGGGCACGGACCCGCAGGTTCACGTCCTTGCTGACCAGGGTGACACGGGTGTGGCGCAACTCCCGGCTGAGCTGGTCAGCGCTGGCCAGGATGCCGGTGTCCCCGGGGCGGTCGTCGGCGTGATGGAACCAGAGCCGGCCGGTGGCGCCCGGGTCGGCACCGGCCAGCGGGACGCCGGCGGTGAGCGCTGCGCGATTGGTGTCGCTCAGCAGCCCGTCCAGGAACCGCGACGCCTGGCGGGCGCTGCGGGCGATATCCGAATGCCCCTGCTTGGCCGCATCCAACTCCGTGAGCACCGCCATGGGCAGGCAGACCCCGTGCTCCTGGAAGCGGAACAGGGCCGTGGGGTCGTGGATCAGCACCGAAGTGTCCAGCACGTAAAGCCGCTCCGGTGCGCAGGCCGGGTTGATCATCGCTGCAGTCCCTCCCCGGGTGCACGGTTGGGGTTGTGGCCTCAGGCCAGTGATTTCAGGGTCTCCAGCACTTCCTGGGCGTGCCCCTTGACCTGGACCTTGCGCCACTCCTTGCGCAGGACCCCGTCGGGGTCGATGAGAAAGGTGCTTCGCTCGATGCCGCGCACCTTCTTGCCGTACATGTTTTTGTCCTTCATCACCCCGAACTGCTCGCAGAGGGATTCCTCCGGGTCGGCCAGCAGGGTGTAGGGGAACTCGTGCTTGGCCTTGAAGTTTTCCTGGGTGCGGACCTTGTCACGGGAGGCGCCCAGGATGACGGCCCCCTGCTGGTGGAATTCGTTGTGCAGATCGCGGAAGTCCTGCCCCTCCAGCGTGCAGCCCGGGGTGTTGGCGCGGGGGTAGAAGAACAGCACCACCCACTGGCCGCGCAGCCCGGACAGGCTGACATCGTTGCCGCCGGTGGCCGCGGTCTGGAAATCCGGGACGGGCTGGTCGACTTGGAGTTCGCTCATGGGGTTGTCCTCTCGGTCAATGTTTCAAGGGTTCAATCATCGCATCCAGGTTGAGCTGATCACAGAACTCCATGAATTCATCCCGCAGCGTTGCCAGGTGCAGGCTTGCGGGCACGTCCACGGTGATCTGCACGGTCGCCATGCGGGTGCCGGTGTGCTGGGCCTGGTAGCTGGCGGTGGAGAGGTCGCGGATGCTGATCTCCCGCTGGGCGAAGAAGCCGGCCAACTGGCTGACGATGCCCGGCTGGTCAAGGCTGACGACCTCGGCCACGTAGGGCAGGGTCTGCCCGGTGGGTTCCGGGCTCTCCGTGCGTCGTGACTGCAGGACCAGCCCGAGGCGGCGGCCCACGCCGGCCAGGCCCGCCTCCAGGCGCGCCAGCTCGTCCCAGCGACCGGAGACCAGCATCATCACGCCAAACTCGCAGCCCAGCGTGGTCATGCGGCTGTCGAGGATGTTGCAGCCGGTGTCGCCCACGGCCGCGGTCAGGTCGCCGACCAGTCCAGGGCGGTCCTGCCCCAGTGCAGTGATGACCAGCAGGTTGGCGATGGCGTTGTCGTGGCCGGGCATGGGTGGTCCGTCCCTGAGTGGTGTGCCTGGACGCTGGAGTTTAGCATGCAGCCGGGGCGCTATCGGCCGGGAACCCGCGCTATTCTTGTGTCCTGGGGATACCGGCAGTACCATGCTGCCTCATCCCTGATCAGGCTTTTCGGAGGTGGCGATGTTCCATGGCAGCATGGTGGCGATGGTGACGCCCATGCACCCGGATGGGGCGGTCGATGAGGCGTCGCTGGCGCGTCTGGTGGATTTTCATGTGGAGCACGGCACCGATGCCATCGTCGCCGTTGGCACTACCGGTGAGTCTGCCACCCTGGACTATGAAGAGCACTGCCATGTCATGCGCAAGGTGGTGGAGGCGGCCCGTGGCCGCATACCGGTTATCGGCGGCACCGGCGCGAACTCCACCTGGGAGGCCATCAAGCTGACCCGCTGCGCGATGGAGGGCGGCTGTGACGCCACCCTGCTGGTGGTGCCCTATTACAACAAGCCCACCCAGGACGGCCTGTACCGCCACTTCGCGGCCGTCGCCGACGCCGTGGCCATCCCGCAGATCCTCTACAATGTCCCTGGGCGGACCGCCTGCGACTTGCTGCCAGACACGGTGGACCGTCTGGCCGACATCTCCAACATTGTCGGGATCAAAGAGGCCTCCACCATCGAGCGGGTGCATGAGCTGGTGGAGCGCTGTGCGGACCGGCTGGATGTCTTCAGTGGTGAGGACGGTTTGAGCCGCGAGGCCGTGCTGGCCGGTGCCAAGGGGGTCATCTCCGTCACCGCCAACGTAGCCCCGCAACAGATGCACGACATGGTCGACGCCGCCCTGCAGGGTGACGGGGAGGAGGCCAGCCGCATTGACGCCCGACTGGCGGCGCTGCACTCGGCGCTCTTCCTCGAGTCCAACCCGATCCCGGTGAAGTGGGCGGTGAGTCAGATGGGCCTGTGTGGCCCCAGTATCCGCTTGCCGTTGACGGAGCTCTCCGAACAGCACCATGAAACCGTGCGCCAGGCCATGAAACTGGCCGGCTCGCTCTGAGTCATACATAACATGCGACTGACTAAACTGATGCTGGCCGCGTCCGCGGCCCTGTTGCTGGCCGCGTGCGGCCGGCCGGAACTGGACCCCGAACGGCTGGACTACCCCGAACGCCTCAAGCTTCCGCCGGACCTCACCGCGCAACACTCGGATGCGATGAGCATCCCCGAGGGACAGCGTCAGGTGACCGGAGCCGAGCAGCTGTCCCGCACGCTGCTGCCCGAGGCCGCCGACAACGTGCGCGTGCAGCGCGTCGGCGGGCAGCGCTGGCTGGAGCTGCAGGCGGCGCCCGATCAGGTCTGGGAGTGGTTGGAGGAGTTCCTGGCCGCCCAAGAGATCCCCGTCGCCGAGACCTCGCCGCCGCTGGGCCTGGTGGAGACCGAATGGCTTGAGGGTCGCGTGGACGCCGGCCGCGGCGTGTTCACACCGATTGCCGTCGACGACCAGGACGAGGGCGCGCTGGCCGAGCGTTACCGCTTCCGCCTGGACCGCGGTGACGAGGGCGCGACCGAACTGCACGTTGCCCACAGTGCCGTGGTCCGCGAGGACGACAGCTGGCGGTGGCGCACCTCCGACAGCTTTGCCGAGGCCGAGATGCTGCGCGGCATCATGGTCTTCCTGGGGCTGCGCCAGGCCGAGGCCGCGCAGCAGATCGGGGCGGTGGAGCGCACCCCGCGGACCCGCGTGGAGCAGGACGAAGACGGCCAGCCGGTCATGCTGCTGGAGGACGCCCCGGCAACCGCCTGGCGCCGCACCGGGCTGGCCCTGGACCAGCTGGGCTTCAGCGTGGACGACCGCGACCGGGACGCCGGCGCTTACCTGATCCGCTACGATCCGTTCGCGGAGGAGGGTGCCCCCGAGACCGGCTTCCTGGACCGCTTTGCCTTCTGGCGTGACGAGGTTCAGGAGGGGCCGCAGCCCTACCGGCTGCAGGTGGAGCCGCGTACCGGCGGCAGCCAGATGCGGGTCCAGACCCCAGAGGGCGAGCCCGCCGACGAGGAACTGGCTGAGCGCCTGCTGGCCGTGATCTCCGAACAGATGCGTTAACCACACGCCTACAGGGAAACACCATGCACGTCTCGCGAATGCAGGGCCGTCCGGCCCTGTCTGACTTCCGTTTGCAGCGTCTCCTGGAGGCGCTGCAGTCCGTTCATGGCGGCGTGGAGGCCGTGGCCGCCCGTTTTGTCCATTTCGCGGCCACCCGCGAACCCCTCACCGGCGAGCAGCGGGCGTTGCTGGAACGGCTGCTGGACTACGGCCCGGACCTGTCCGAGTCGGACCTCACCGGCCGCGAGCTGCTGGTCACGCCGCGCCCCGGCACCCTCTCACCCTGGTCGAGCAAGGCCACCGACATCCTCCACCACTGCGGCCTGCAGGCGGTTACCCGGGTCGAGCGTGGTATCCGCTACACCGTGGTCTGCGGCGACACGCCCGATGCGGCCACCTGGCGCCGGCTGGGCGCAGTGCTGCACGACCGCATGACCGAGGCGGTCTGGCTGGAGGGCGAGCCGGAGCAGGCCCTGTTCCGCGAGGACCAGCCGGCGCCGCTGGCGCGGGTCGACCTGCTGGGCGGCGGGCGCAATGCCTTGATCCAGGCCAACAAGACGCTGGGCCTGGCCCTGGCGGACGACGAGATCGACTACCTGGTCGAGCAGTACCAGGGCCTGGGGCGCAACCCCACGGACGTGGAACTGATGATGTTCGCCCAGGCAAACTCCGAGCACTGCCGGCACAAGATCTTCAACGCCGACTGGACCATCGACGGCGAGCGCCAGGCGCGCTCGCTGTTCGCCATGATCCGTAACACCCACCAGCAGCGCCCGGAGGGGGTGCTGTCCGCTTACGCCGACAACGCCGCGGTGGCGGAGGGCTACCCGGCGCAGCGCTTCTTCGCCGACCCGCGCAGTGGGGTGTACGGCGAGCACGCCGAGCCGGCCCACCTGGTGATGAAGGTGGAGACCCACAACCACCCCACCGCCATCGAGCCCTGGTCCGGCGCGGCCACCGGTGCTGGCGGCGAGATCCGCGACGAGGCGGCCACCGGCATCGGCGCCCGCAGCAAGGCGGGGCTGGTCGGGTTCTCGGTCTCCGATCTGCGCATCCCCGGTCACGAACAGCCCTGGGAGTCCGACTACGGTCGTCCGGCCCGCATAGCCTCGGCACTGAACATCATGCTGGACGGCCCCATCGGCGCGGCCGCCTTCAACAACGAGTTCGGCCGTCCCAACCTGGCCGGTTACTTCCGCACCCTGGAGGTGCAGGCCGACGGTGAGCGGCGCGGTTACCACAAGCCCATCATGATCGCCGGCGGCATGGGCAATATCCGCGATGCCCACGTGCAGAAGGGCGAGGTGCCGGCCGGCACCCCGGTGGTGGTGCTCGGCGGACCGGCCATGCTGATCGGCCTGGGCGGCGGCGCGGCCTCTTCCGTGGCGAGCGGCGAGGGCGACGAGGCCCTGGACTTTGCCTCGGTGCAACGCGCCAACCCGGAGATGCAGCGCCGCGCCCAGGGCGTCATCGACGCCTGTTGGGCGCTGGGCGGTGACAACCCCATTGTCTCCATCCACGACGTGGGTGCCGGCGGGCTGTCCAACGCCGTGCCCGAGATCCTGGACGACTCCGGCCGCGGCGGCGAGCTGGAACTGCGCGAGGTGCCCAACGACGAGCCGGGCATGTCGCCCATGCAGATCTGGTGCAACGAGTCGCAGGAGCGCTACGTGCTGGCCGTGGCACCGGAGCGGCTGGACGCTTTCCGCGCCCTGTGCCAGCGCGAGCGTTGCCCGGTGGCCGTGATCGGCCAGGCGACGGCCGAGCAGCGCCTGCGCCTGGACGACCGCCTGCTGGGCGAGCCGGCGGTGGACGTGCCCATGGAGTTGCTCTTCGGCAAGCCGCCGAAGATGCACCGCAACGTCGACCACGCCGACGATGCCGGCCGGGCGGACGAGTTCGAAAAGCTCGACCCGCGCACCGCCGCCGAGCGGGTGCTGCGCCTGCCCGCCGTGGCCGCCAAGGACTTCCTGATCACCATCGGCGATCGCTCGGTCACCGGCCTGGTGGCCCGCGACCAGATGGTGGGTCGCTGGCAGACCCCGGTGGCTGACGTGGCCGTCACCCTCGCCGACTACCGGGGCTATACCGGCGAGGCCATGGCCATGGGCGAGCGTAGCCCGTTGGCCCTGCTGGATGCCCCCGCCTCCGGCCGCATGGCGGTCACCGAGGCGCTGACCAACCTGGCCGCCGCCGACATCGGCGATATCCGCAAGGTCAACCTTTCCGCCAACTGGATGGCCGCCGCCGGGCACCCCGGGGAGGATGCCCGGCTCTACGATACCGTCCGCGCCGTGGGCATGGATCTCTGTGCCCAACTGGGCGTGGCTATCCCCGTGGGCAAGGACTCCCTGTCCATGAAGACCGTCTGGCAGCAGGGCGGCGAGACCCGCAGCGTGACCTCGCCGCTGTCGTTGATTGTCTCTGCCTTCGCCCCGGTGGCTGACGCCCGCTGCACCCTGACCCCGGCGCTGCAGACCCACGCCGGCGACACGCTGCTGCTGCTGGTGGACCTGGGCCGCGGGCGCAACCGACTGGGCGGCTCCGCCCTGGCCCAGGTGCACGGGCTGCTGGGCGAGACCCCGCCGGACCTGGACGAGCCGGAACTGCTCAGCGGGTTTTTCAACGCCGTGCAGCGGTTGCTGCGCGACGGCCACCTGCTGGCCTACCACGATCGCTCCGACGGCGGGCTGTTCGCCACCCTGGCGGAGATGGCCTTTGCCGCCCGTTGCGGCCTGGACATCCGCCTGGACAACCTGGGTAGCGGCGTCATGGGCGCGCTCTTTGCCGAGGAGCCGGGTGCGGTCTTGCAGGTCCGGCGTGCGGAACTGGACGCCGTGCTGGACCGGCTGGGCGAGGCGGGGCTGGATGCTCACAGCCACAACCTGGGCACCCTGCGCGACGACGACCGCTTCCTGTTCCGCTTCCACGACCAGGCGGTCATCGACGCCCCCCGGGGTGGACCTGCAGCGGGCCTGGGCCGAGACCAGCCATCGTATGCAGGCCCTGCGCGATAACCCGGCCTGCGCCGACGAGGCCTTCGCGGCGCTGGCCAACAGCGACGACCCCGGCCTGAACCCGGCGCTTACCTTCGAGCCGGCCGAGGACGTGGCCGCCCCCTACATCGCCGGCGGCGCCCGGCCGCGGGTGGCGGTGTTGCGCGAGCAGGGGGTGAACGGCCACACGGAGATGGCCGCCGCCTTCCACGCCGCCGGCTTCGAGGCGGTGGACGTGCACATGAGCGACATCATCGAAGGCCGCGCGCAGCTGGGGGACTTCGCCGGGCTGGTGGCCTGCGGCGGCTTCAGCTACGGTGACGTGCTCGGGGCCGGCGGCGGCTGGGCCCGCTCTATCCGCTACAATGACCGGGCGCGGGACCAGTTTGAGGCCTTCTTCAACCGGGGGGATACCTTCGGCCTGGGGGTCTGCAACGGCTGCCAGATGCTCTCCCAGCTCAAGGACCTGATCCCGGGCGCGGAGCTCTGGCCCCGGTTCGTGCGCAACCGCTCGGAGCAGTTCGAGGCGCGCCTGTCCCAGGTGGAGGTGGTGCCCTCGCCGTCGCTCTTCCTGGACGGGATGGCCGGCTCGCGGCTGCCGATCACCGTGGCCCACGGCGAGGGCAGGGTGGTGTTCGGCCCCGACAGCGGCCCGCGCAAGGCCGCCTCGGCCAACCTGCTGGCCCTGCGCTACGTGGACGGGCACGGCCAGGTGGCCGCGCAGTACCCGGCCAACCCCAACGGCTCGCCGGAGGGCATCACCGGCCTGACCACCGTGGACGGGCGCTACACCATCATGATGCCCCATCCGGAGAGGGTCTTCCGCACGGTGCAGCACAGCTGGCACCCGGCGGACTGGGGCGAGGACGGCCCCTGGCTCCGGTTGTTCCGTAATGCCCGTCGCTGGATCGGCTGAGGCAACCCGCGTGCCGCGCCTGCAACACTGAGAACCACCTAAGGACCCGGACCATGACCGACCACCGCATCAAAAAGGCCGTATTCCCCGTCGCAGGGCTGGGCACGCGCTTCCTGCCCGCCACCAAGGCGAGCCCCAAGGAGATGCTGCCCATCGTCGACCGGCCGCTGATCCAGTACGCCGTGGACGAGGCGGTGGCGGCCGGGGCCGAGACCCTGATCTTCATCACCGGCCGGACCAAGCGCGCCATCGAGGACCACTTCGACAAGGCCTACGAACTGGAGGCCGAGCTCGAGCAGAAGCAGAAGCATGAGATGCTGGAGCTGGTCCGCTCCACCGTGCCCGATGGGGTGCACTGCATATACATCCGGCAGGGCGAGGCGTTGGGCCTGGGTCATGCGGTGTACTGCGCTCGCGCCGTCATCGGCGACGAACCCTTCTCGGTGCTGCTGGCCGATGACCTGATCGACGGCAACGGCCAGGCGGTGCTCTGCCAGATGGCCGAGCAGTACGCCGAGCACCACAACAGCGTACTGGGCGTGGAGCGGGTGCCCCGCGAGGAGACCCACAAGTACGGGGTGGTCAGCGCCGAGCCCGTTACCGATGACCTGTTCGCCGTGAACAGCATTGTCGAGAAGCCGGCCCCGGAAGAGGCTCCCTCCAATCTGGCCGTGGTCGGGCGCTATATCCTTACCCCGGGCATCTTCGATGAACTGGCGCAGACCGCGCCCGACGCCAAGGGCGAGATCCAGCTCACCGACGCCATCGCCAGCCTGCTCCAGAAGGAGCGGGTGCTGGTGCACGAGTTTTCCGGGCGTCGCTATGACTGCGGCAGCAAGCTGGGTTACCTTGAGGCGATGCTGGACTACGGCCTCAAGCACCCGGAGCTGGGCCCGGCCTTCCGCGACTACGTCAAGAGCCGCTTCGGCTGAGTCGCGGGCGGCCCTCCGCCCGGGTGTTGAGGTGTGATCCGGCACCGAAACCAGAACAACACCAAGCGGAGGACCGAACATGCCCCACGCCATACGAATCCACGAGACCGGCGGCCCGGAAGTCCTGAAGTGGGAGCCCATTGAGGTCGGTGAGCCCGGACCGGGCGAGGTGCGCCTGCGCCAGACCGCCGTGGGCCTGAACTATATCGACGTTTACTTCCGGACCGGTCTCTACCCGCCGCCGGCGCTGCCCAGCGGCCTGGGCCTGGAAGGCGCGGCCGTGGTCGAGGCCGTGGGGGATGGTGTGACCGAGGTGGCGGTGGGTGACCGCGTGGCCTACGCGGCGCCGCCGCTGGGCGCCTACGCCGAGAAACGGCTGATGCCGGCGGATCGGCTGGTCCGCCTGCCGGACAGCATCGACGACCAGACCGCGGCCGCGATGATGCTGCAGGGGCTGACCACCTGGTACCTGCTCCGCCGCACCTACGAGGTCAAGCCCGGCGATACCATCCTCATCCACGCCGCTGCCGGCGGGGTGGGCCTGATGGTCTGTCAGTGGGCCAAGCACCTCGGGGCCACTGTCATCGGCACCGTCGGTACCGATCAAAAGGCGGAGCTGGCCCACGCCCACGGCTGTGACCACCCGATCGTTTACACCCGCGAGCGTTTCGTGGACCGGGTGCGCGAGCTGACCAACGGCGAGGGGGTGCCGGTGGTCTACGACTCCATCGGCAAGGACACCTTCGAGGACTCCATCGACTGCCTGCGCCCGCTGGGCCTGATGGTGAGCTTCGGCAACGCCTCCGGCGCCGTGCCGCCGGTGGACCTGAAGGCGCTCTCCGCCAAGGGCTCGCTGTTCATCACCCGGCCCACGGTCATGACCTACACCGCCAAGCGCGAGGACCTGCTGGCCGGGGCCCAGGCGCTGTTCGATGTGGTGCAGAAGGGTGTGCTCAAGGTGGAGGTCAACCAGACCTGGCCCCTGCAGCAGGCCGCCGAGGCGCACAAGGCGCTGGAGGGGCGCCAGACCACCGGCTCTACGGTGCTCACCGTCTGAGAGTGCCGATGGCCCCGGGGTCGCCATGACGCCGGGGTCTGGCCCTGCCATTCAAGCCCGTTGGCGCTGCCCGGCCTGCCCCTGTAGATGCTCCGCCAGCTCCTCCGGCGGCAGCGGCCGACTGCACAGGAACCCCTGCCAACTATCACAGCCAAGTCGGGCCAGGAAGTCGAGTTGTTCCCGCGTTTCCACCCCCTCGGCCAGCACCTGAATACCCAGATTGTGGGCCAGGTTGATGATGGTCTGGGTTAGTTCGGCGTCGCTTTTGTCCGCCGGCAGGTCCTGGATGAAGCAGCGGTCCACCTTCAGCCAGTCGATGGCGAAGCGTTTCAGGTAGGCCAGTGAGGAATACCCGGTGCCGAAATCGTCGATGGCCACCTGCACACCCAGCTGTTTCAGTTCCTCCAGGGTGCCGAGCACATCCTCCGCCTGGGTCATCAGGGTGCTTTCCGTGATCTCCAAGACCAGCCGTTCCGCCGACAGGCCGCTCTCGTGCAAAGCGCGGCGGACTCGGGATGTCATTTGCGGGTCGATGATCTGGTGGGCGGACAGGTTTACCGCCATGTCCAGCGCGGGCAGGCCTGCCTGTTCCCACGCCACCGCCTGCCGGCAGGCGCGCTCCAGCACCTGTTGACCCAGCCGGTTGATCAGCCCGGTCTCCTCGGCAACGGGGATGAAGCGGGCCGGCGAGATCAGCCCTTCCTCCGGGTCGCGCCAGCGCACCAGCGCTTCCACGCCGGTGATGCTGCCCGTCGCCACGTCCAGTTGCGGCTGGTAGAAGACCTCCAGGTGGCCGAGTTCCAGTGCCCGGCGCAGGCGGGTCTCGGTCTCCAGGCGCTCGCTGGCGGCCTCGGTGAGTGCCTGGGTGTAGTAGCGAAAGGTGTTGCGGCCCTCGGCCTTGGCCAGGTACATGGCGGCATCGGCCTGGGTGATGAGTTCGGAGGCCTCCTCCGCGTCATCGGGGAACAGGCTGATGCCAATGCTGCCGCCCACCTGCAGTGAGCGCCAACCGCCCACGGCGAAGGGCTCGGCCACGAGGCGTAGCAGTTCCTCCGCGTGCCGGTCCACCTCTGCCATGTCGGTGACCCGGTCCAGCAGGATGATGAACTCATCCCCCCTGAGGCGCGCGATGGTGTTGGCGTCCACGTGCCGCTTCAGCCGCTCTGCCAGGATCCGCAGCAGGTCGTCGCCGACGGTGTGGCCCAGACTGTCGTTGATGGTCTTGAAGCGGTCCAGATCCAGGAACATGACCGCAACGCGCTCATTGGTGCCCGTGGCCCGGGCGATGGCCTGCTCCAGGCGGGTGGTGAGCATCAACCGGTTGGGCAGGTCGGTGAGCGGGTCGTGATTGGCCAGGTGGGTCAGTCGCGCCTGGTGTTGCCGCAATTGCTGCTCCACCACCCGGCGCTGGTCCACCTCGATGAACAGCTCCCGGTTCAGGCGGCGGTACTTGACGATGGCGCCGGTCATCAGCGTGGTGACCAGCAGCATCAGGCCCAGTACGACCTGGGGGTGATTCTCCCAGGCGGCACGCAGGTCGAAACCGGGCGTCGGCTCGTAAGGGGGTTCTCTCAGCCGCCGGAAAAGATCATGGACCTCGCCGTAGGAGAGCGGTGCCGACCACCCCTGGTAGCCGCCCTGGTGTGCGGCCGGGTGCTCGGCGGGCATCTCCAGCAGGGCCACGGTCACCGCCTCGGCGATGGCGTCCGGGGTGTGGTTCAGTCGGGAGAAGGGCCACTCCGGGTAGAGGTTCGTGGAGTGTTGCAACGGGAAGTTGGCCAGTTGGCGCGGGTTGAGCACCCGGATATCGGCCGGGTCCAGCCGGCCCTCGTCGGCCATGCTCTCCAGCACGCCCGTGCGCACCGTACCGGCGTCCCCCTCGCCGGCCAGTACCGCCTCCACCACCTGGTCGTGGGGCATGCCGGTGAACTCGACGCTGGCCAGGTCGTCGGCAGGGTCGACGCCGGCGTCCAGCAGGGCCTCACGCCCCACATGCCAGCCGCCGAGAGAACCTTCGCCCACGGCGATCAGCCGTTGCCCGGCCAGGTCGGTGAGTGACTGCAGGTCATCTCGATCGGCCCGGGTGAACAGGACTCCGCCGAATACCCGCACCGCCTCGCCCTGCTGGTCCGCGATCATGGTCACCAGCCGGGTGATGCCGTGCTCGTCCTCCATGCGCACGTAGTGCCCGGTGTTGGTGAGCACGAAGTCCACGGTCTCTTCGGCGATCGCGGCCTCCAGCTCCGGGTAATTCATGGGCACGACGGTGAAGCGGGCGCCGGGGATGGCCTCGCTGAGGTAGTCGGCCGTGGGCTGCCAGCGGTCCAGGGTGGCCTCCGCGTCGCGGAAGCCCAGGGCACCAAGGCGGTACTCCTGCGACTCTTCGGACGAAGCAGCGGGGAAAAGCGCGGGCAGGGCAAGCAGGACCACCCCTGTGAGGATCAGCAAGGCTCTCATCCGCGGGAGCCTATAACGATTCCGGGGTGATGTGAATGCCGCCGATTGTCGCTGAGCGTTTTAGCGGTCTCAAAGGGGTGTGAAGTGGCGCAACTGGTCCAGCCGGATAGTGCGCTGCTCGCCCTGTCGGGTACGCGCCAGCAGATACTCCGCGCCGCCGCGGGTGCGCAGGTCTTCTGGTAACAGGCTCTCGATGTGCGCGCCCATCTGGTCCCGCCAAGCGACCCGCAGGTGGCGGCAGCGCATGATATACAGTTCCAGTTCCGCGTAGCGCTCGCAGGAAATCGGGCGGTAATCCTCGTCCACCATGTCAGTCATCGTCTCGCCTCAATTCCAGGCCGGCGAACTCGCCGTCATCATCCAGGTGGAGATGAAACTCGATCGGACGGCAGCAGATCTCGCAATCCTCAATATAGACCTGATCGCCGCCGGATGGGTCCAGTACCGCGGTGTAGTGCTTGCCGCAGTAGGGGCACTGAATGCTGCGTTCCTGGGTCTCAGCGTGCATGGCGCCTCCTCACGCAGGGGCCGGGCGCCCGAACCGGGCCGCGGCCTATAGAAACCGTTGCAGCAATGCGTCCAGCAATTGCCAACCGCGTGCCGTGGGTCGTACCCGCTCACCATCATCGGCCAGCAGGCCGTCGGCCACCGCCTCGGCCACGGTGGCCTGCCACAGGGCAGCGGGCCGCCCGGTGTGGCGGTGCCACTCGGTGCGGGAGAACCCGTCGGCCAGACGCAGGGCATTCATCATGAATTCAAGCACGATGTCGGGATTTTGCAGCGTGCGGGTCTCGGCGATGGCGGCGTCGGTCCCGGCACCGGCCATGTAAGCGCCGGGCATGCGCACGCGCGCCTCGCGCTGGATGTCTCCCGCCACCGGGTTGCTGATCTTTCCGTGGGCGCCGGCGCCCAGCCCCAGGTAGTCCCCGAAGCGCCAGTAATTTAGGTTGTGGCGGCAGGCCTCGCCCGGACGGGCCCAGGCGGAGACCTCGTAGCGGTGGAAGCCGGCCGCCGCCAGTCGGTCGCGGCACGCCCCTTCCAGCGCCAGGAGACGGGGCTCGTCCGGCAGCCCGGCCGGCGGGCGGGTGTGGAACGGGGTGCCGGGCTCCAGGGTGAGCTGGTAGTGGGAGAGGTGCTCCGGCTCCAGCGCCAGGGCGGCCTCCACGTCGGCCAGTGCCTGCGCGGTGGTCTGATCGGGCAGGGCGTACATCAGGTCCAGGTTGACCCGCTCAAACCCGGCCCGGCGCGCTGCCCGTACGGCCTGGCGGGCCTCGTCCGGGCCGTGGATGCGGCCGAGCCGCCGCAAGGCGTTGCTATCGAAGCTCTGCACGCCGATGGACAGCCGGTTGACCCCGGCCGCCCGATAACCGTGGAAGCGGGCCTGCTCCACGGTGCCCGGATTGGCCTCCAGGGTGATCTCGGCGTCGTCGAGCAGCCCGATCTCGCGGTCCAGGGCCTGGAGCAGCCGCTCGATGGCCTCCGGCGGGAATAGGCTCGGCGTGCCGCCCCCAATGAAGACCGTCGCCACCTGGCGGCTCCGCAGCGCCGGGGCGCTGGCGGCCAGGTCGGAGAGCACCGCCTCGGTGTACTGCTGCCAGGGGAGCGTGCCCGACGGGTCGGTGGTGCCGGCAGGCCGGTCCTGCAGCACGGCCTCGCCGCTCCGTGGTGTCCGCGGCGGGGCGTGGCTGTTGAAATCGCAGTAGGGACACTTCTGCACGCACCAGGGCAGGTGCAGGTAGACGCCCAGCGGGGGCGGCGGGCTGAGGGCGGCCTGGGTCACGGTTGGGTCAGGCGCGCTGCAGGGCCGGCTCCGAGGTCATCGCCGCCAGCAGGGCGCGCAGGGCCCGGCCCCGGTGGGAGTGGCGGTTCTTGGTTTCGCCGTCCAGCTCGGCAGCGCTTTGGTCCAGTTCCGGGTCGAAGAACAGCGGGTCGTAGCCGAAGCCGCCCTCGCCGCGGGGGGCGGTAAGGATGCGGCCCTCCCAGGTGCCGCTTACCACCAGCGGCATGGGGTCGTCGGCGTGGCGCAGCAGGGCGATGGCGCAGCGGAACCGGGCGGTGCGTTCGGCCTCCGGTACGCCATCCAGCTCGCCGAGCAGGCGGGTGTTGTTGGCGGCGTCATTGCCGTGGTCACCCGCGTAGCGGGCGGAGTAGATGCCGGGCTCGCCGTCCAGGAAATCCACCTCCAGGCCGGAATCATCAGCCAGGGCCGGCAGATCGGTGTGCCGGCAGGCGTGGCGCGCCTTCAGGATGGCGTTCTCGATGAAGCTCAGCCCGGTCTCATCGGCGTCCGGCACGCAGAACTCCGACTGCGGGATGATCTGAATGCCGGTCTCCGCGAGCAGGCCCTGGAGCTCCCGGACCTTGCCCTGGTTACTGCTGGCGAGGACGATGCGATTCATGGTCTCTGGGCCTCTCTGGTCAGCCACTACGCGGGTGGGGCGCGGCCGGCCTCAGTCCGCCAGTGCCGCCTGCTGGATCTCGATCAGTTGGGCCACGCCGTGCTCTGCCAGTTCCATCATGGCGTTCATCTCGTCGCGGCGGAAGGCGTGGCCCTCGGCGGTGCCCTGCACCTCGATAAAGCCCCCGGCCTCGTTCATGACCACGTTCATGTCCGTTTCCGCCTCGGAATCCTCGGCGTAGTCCAGGTCGAGCACCGGCGTGCCGTTATAGATGCCCACCGAGATGGCTGCGATCTGGCCCATGAGGGGGCTGCGCCGGATCTGGCCCTGCTTGACCAGCAGGCGGCAGGCGTCCACCAGGGCCACGTAACTGCCGGTGATCGCGGCCGTGCGGGTGCCGCCGTCGGCCTGCAGCACGTCGCAGTCCAGCACGACGCGGCGCTCGCCCAGGGCCTCCAGGTCCACCGCCGCGCGCAGGGCGCGGCCGATCAGGCGCTGGATCTCGATGGTGCGGCCCTGCTGCTTGCCGCGGGCGGCCTCCCGGTCATTCCGTGAGCCGGTGGCGCGGGGCAGCATGCCGTATTCCGCGGTTACCCAGCCCCGGCCCTTGTTGCGCAACCACGGCGGCACGCGCTCCTCGACGCTGGCCGTGCACAGCACCTTGGTGTTGCCGAACTCCACCAGCACCGAGCCCTCCGCATGGCAGGTGTAATGGCGGGTAAGGCGCACGGGGCGCAACTCGTCGGGCTTTCGACCGCTGGGGCGCATGAACGACTCCCTGGTTGGTTGGCTGGGGGGGAACTGGGCGCGAAGGTTAACACAGGCGCCCGGCTGCCCAACCCCCGCCGTCGTCAGCTGCGCAGGTCGGCCACCGACTCGGTCAGTTTGCGGGCGAGCTGGCGCAGGCTTTCCGCCGCCTCGTTCGTCCGGTTCAGCGACTGGCCGCTGCGTTCACCCACGTCGCGGATATCGATGACATTACGGTTGATCTCCTCGGCGGTGGAGGCCTGCTCCTCGGCCGCGCTGGCGATCTGGTCGTTCATCTCGTTGATGGTAGCGACCGCCTGGGTGATGGCATCCAGCGCCTCGCCGGTCTCGCCGGAGGTTTCAACCGTTTTATGGGCACGGTCGGCGCTCGTCTTCATGGCCTGTACGGCCGCCTCGGTACCCTCCTGGAGCCGCCCGATGATCTCCTGGATTTCACGGGTGGACTCCTGCGTCCGGCTGGCCAGGGGCGGACCTCGTCGGCTACCACCGCGAAGCCCCGGCCGTGATCGCCGGCGCGCGCAGCCTCGATGGCGGCATTCAGCGCCAGCAGGTTGGTCTGCTCGGCGATGCCGTTGATCACGTCCAGCACGGTGCCGATGTTATCCGAGTCCGCGGCCAGTCGCTCGACGGCCCCGCGGGTGTGTTGCAGCTCATTGGCCATGGCCTCAATGGCATTGCGGGTCCGCGAGACCACCTCTTGGCCGTTGCCGGTCTCCTGGTCCGCCTGGCGGGCGGAATCGGCGGCGGTCGAGGCGTTGCGGGCCACCTCCTGGACCGTGGCCACCATCTCGTTCATCGCGGTGGCCAGCTGTTCCGTCTCGTTCTGCTGCTAGTGCACGCCCTCTTTGAGCTGATCGGTATCCTCGCTCATGGCCTCGGCGGCATCGCGCAGCTGGGTGCTGGCCTGCTGCACCCGGGAGACGGGCTGCTGCAGCACTTCCATCAGGTTATTCATGCTGCGGGCCATGCGGGTGAGTTCGTCCCGCCCCTCCACCTCCAGGCGGGTGCTGAGCGCCACTGGTGGTTCCGCGATCTCGTCGATCACCTGCGCCGTCCGTTCCAGCGGTTGCGTGATGCTGCGGGCAACCACGCCGCCAATCATCAGCAACAGGCCGGAGAGGACGATCCCGATGGCCACCTGGCTGGTGACCTCGCCAGCCACCTCGTCGTTGATGTCCGCGACATAGATGCCGCTGGCCACCACCCAGTCCCAAGGCTCGAAGTATTGTCCGCCGGAGAGCTTTTCCTCCGGGTCGGTTTCCCCGGGACGGGGCCACTGGTAGCGGATCTCGCCGCTGCCGTGCTGGACCACCTGCTCGGTAAAGGGCACGAAGAACCGCTTGCCCTCGCTGTCCTCGTACGTCCGAAGCGTCTGCCCCTCCAGGTCGGGGTCGATCGGGTGCATGACCATCCGCGGGTGAGAGTCGTTGATCCAGAGGTAGTCGTTCTCCAGGTAGCGGATGCGCCGCAGGGCGTCCTGGGCCAGCTCCTGCGCCTCATCGCGACTCAGGGCGCCGGCCTGCTCGCGTTCGTGGTAGTGCTCGAGGACATGCATGGCGGTATCCACCACGCTGTCCACCTGGGCCAGTTTCTCGTGCTGCAGGCTCCCGTACAGGTGCACGTTGGAGTAGAGGATATTTGCGGCCAGCACGAGGATGGCGAGCGCGAGGAGGAGCCAGATGCGGAGCCGGATGCCGGTGTTGCGGAGGAAGGTGACCATGGCAGTTCCCTCTGTCAGGTGGGCCGTTCAGTAAAAATGTGACTTTGTTGCAGTGCAACTTTAGGCGTATCGGGTTATTTTGCAAGCCACCGGGCAGGGCCCGCTCTGGCGCGGAGATGGCCCGAAGCGGTTTTTCCGCCTGATCGGGTCTCGGACGGGGGCGAAGTGGGTGGGGCCGGTTTGGTCCTGTTAGAATGCCCGCTTTCCAAACCGGACAGGGTGCCCGCCATGACCCGTAGCATGACCGCCTTCGACCGCCAGCAGCACCAGGCCGAGTGGGGCCGCATCAGTTGGGAGCTGCGCTCGGTCAACCACCGCTACCTGGACGTGCAACCGCGCCTGCCCGAAGAACTGCGCCACCTCGAGCCGGCCGTGCGCGAACGCATCGGGGCCCGTCTGGGCCGGGGCAAGGTGGAATGCACCCTGCGCTTCAAGCCGGCAGCCGGTTACGCCGGGCGGCTGACCATCGACGAGGGGTACGCCGAGCAGGTGATCGAGGCGGCCCGCGCCTTGGGGCAGCGAGTGGGGGCCGACCCGGCCGGTACCGGGCTGGACTTGCTCAAGGTGCCCGGCGTGGTGCAGGAGAGCGACCCCGACCTGGAGCCCGTGGCCGAGGCCGCCCTGGCGCTGCTGGACCGCTGCCTGGACGGCTTTGAGGCGGCGCGGGAGCGCGAGGGCGAGCGACTGGCCCAGGTGTTGCGTGACCGGGCGGCCGGCGTGACCGAGCTGGTGGACCAGGTCCGCGCCCGCCGCCAGGCGGTGAACCACAAGGTGCGGGAGAAGTTTCTGGCCCGCCTGGAGAGCCTGGACGTGGAGGCGGACGAAGGCCGCCTGGAGCAGGAGCTGGCGATCATCGCCCAGAAGCTGGACGTGGACGAGGAGCTGGAACGGCTCCAGGCCCACTGCGCCGAACTGGCGGACGCGCTGCAGCGGAGCGAGCCCATTGGCCGTCGCCTCGACTTCCTGATGCAGGAGTTCAACCGAGAGGCCAACACCCTGTCCTCAAAGTCCAACGACACCGAGACCACCCGCGCCGCCGTTGAGATGAAAGTGCTCATCGAGCAGATGCGCGAACAGGTACAAAACATCGAGTAAGCCCATGCCAGGAACCCTCTACGTAGTCTCCGCCCCCTCCGGCGCCGGCAAGACCAGCCTGGTCAACGCCCTGGTCGAACAGGACCCGGCCGTCAGTCTGTCGGTCTCCCACACCACCCGTGCGCCCCGCCCGGGGGAGCAGGACGGCGTCAATTACCACTTCGTTGAGAAGGCGCAGTTCCAGGGCCAGGTTGCCCAGGGCGACTTCCTGGAGCACGCGGAGGTCTTCGGGAACTACTACGGCACCTCGCGCAGCGCCGTGCAGGCGCTGCTGGACCAGGGGCAGGACGTGATCTTGGAGATTGACTGGCAGGGCGCGCGCCAGGTCCGGGCGCTGATGCCGGGTTGCGTCTCCGTATTCATCCTGCCCCCGTCGCGCGAGGAGTTGCGCCGCCGGTTGACCCAGCGCGGCCAGGACGACGAGGCCGTCATCGACGGGCGCATGGCCGAGGCGGTCAGCGAGATGTCCCACTACGACGAGTACGACTACCTGCTGGTCAACGACGACTTCGACCGCACGTTGGCCGACTTGCAGGCCATCTTCACCGCCCAGCGCTTTCGTCTGGCGCGTCAGCAACCCCTGCTGCAGGGCACGCTGGACAACCTGCTGTCCTGATGCCGTCAGCGCCGGTGACCCGCCAGCCGGGTTACGGATCGTCCTGATCGGCCTCAATCATCCGCTGCCAGACCCTTCGGCCCACCAGCCAGAGCGCCAGGGCCACCACGCCGGTCGCCAACAGGGCGACGAAGGCCTCGGTGGCGGTGGGCATGCGGGCAAAATGGAGCAGCACCTGGGTGATCAGGGCGATCACAAGCGTGGACGGGAACAGGCCGATGGCCGTGCCCAGCATGAAGTGACGGAAGGCCACGCGAGTGGTGCCCGCGGCCAGGTTGATCAGGGTGTGGGGCAGCACCGGGAAGAGGTTTGCTACCGCCGCCCCGGCCACCCCGCGCCGGGCGAGGGCCCGGTTCAGGCGCTCCAGCCGCGGCCCCGAGTACCGTTCCAGCAGGTCCTGGCCGAAGAGCCGCCCGACCAGGTAGCCGACGGACGCCCCGGCGACCGTGGCGGCGTAGGCCACGAGGAAACCCTGCCAGAACCCCAGCAGCAAGACCGCAAGGGCGATCAGCAGCAGATGGGGAACGGCCAGTTGCTGGGTCAGCAACACCAGCGCAAACACCGCCCAGGGGAACCAGGCCGCGTCGGCGAAACGGCGGCCGAGGGCCTCCAGCCGCTCCGGTTGCCAGCCCGCGCCGGGTGAAAGCAGGGCCCAGAGCAACGCGAGCAGGATCAGTCCCAGCAGCCCGGCGACGAGGAGCAGGGCGCGTCTGCGGCGTGTCACAGGCCCTCCCGTGGTGCTCGTTTGACGGTCAAGTGTACGCCGGTGCCCTTGCGACCACGAAGGCCCGGCAGGTGTATCTGAGCCCCATCGGGCACCAAAGTGGGGCCCGATGTTGAACGTTTTGTCACGCTGCGGTGCAACGTCCTTTATGTCCTGTGCGCAAGACTATAGAATCAGAAGTCCGTACAAGCATTCTTATTAATCAGTACCCGGAGGTTGGCCGATGGCCCGAGTTACCGTTGAGGACTGCCTCACCAACATGGACAACCGCTTCCAGCTCGTGCTGGTCGGCTCCAAGCGCGCCCGGCAGCTGGCCAATGGCGCCGAGGCCCACGTGGAGTGGGACAACGACAAGCCCACCGTGGTCGCCCTGCGCGAGATCGCCGATGGCCACGTCGGCCGCGAGATCCTCGAGGAACAGCCCGAGGCGGTGATGGACTTCGAGGCCGAAGCCAGTGCGCTGATGGAAGAGGAAGAGGCCAAGGTGCAGCCGAAGGCCCAGCCCGAGGCCGGTCAGGGCGACGGGGAGCAGACCCCGGGCCAGGACAGCTGAGGGCGACGCATGTATGGGTCGTGCCGAGGCCTTGTCCCCGCGTGAGCAGCGCCTGAGCCGCGAGCCGGCCCGTCGGGCCAGCGAACTGTGCTCCCTGCTCGAGACCTACCTGGAACCCAAGCAGGTTCAGCAGGTCTACGAGGCCTATCGTTTCGGCGCCGAGGCCCACGCCGGCCAGCGCCGTCTGTCCGGCGAGCCCTACATTACCCACCCCCTGGCGGTGGCGCGCATCATGGCCGAGATGCGCATGGATGGCGACAGCATCGTCGCCGCCATCCTGCACGACGTCATCGAGGACACCCCCACCGCCAAGGAGCAGCTCCGTAACCAGTTCGGCGAGGACGTGGCCGAGCTGGTGGACGGGGTCTCCAAGCTCACCCAGATCGACTTCAAGTCCAAGGCCGAGGCCCAGGCGGAGAACTTCCGCAAGATGGTGCTGGCCATGGCCCGGGACATCCGGGTCATCCTGATCAAGCTGGCCGACCGGCTGCACAACATGCGCACCATCTGGGTGATGGCGCCCCACAAGCGCCGGCGCATCGCTCGCGAGACCCTCGAGATCTATGCCCCCATCGCCCAGCGCCTGGGCATTAACACCGTCCGCGTCGAGCTGGAAGACCTGGGCTTCGCCGCCCTGTACCCGTTGCGCTACCGCGTGCTCAAGGAGAAGCTGCGCCGCCAGCGCGGCCACCGCGGCGAGATCATCGAAAAGGTCTGTCAGGTCATCGAGGCGCGCATGGGTGAGGCCACTATCCAGGGCCAGGTCACCGGCCGCGAAAAGCACCTGTGGAGCATCTACCAGAAGATGCAGACCAAGGGGCTGAACTTCCGCGACGTGTTTGACGTGTACGGCTTCCGGGTGCTGGTGGACTCCGTGGACGCCTGCTACCGCATGCTTGGGGTGTTGCACGGGATCTACAAACCCCGCCCGGGCCGGGTGAAGGACTACATCGCCATCCCCAAGGCCAACGGCTACCAGTCGCTGCACACCACCTTGCTTGGGCCCCACCGCATCCGGCTTGAGGTACAGGTGCGCACCTGGGAGATGGACCAGGTGGCCGAATCGGGTATCGCCGCCCACTGGCTGTACAAGTCCGACGGCAACGGGGGCAACACCGCCCAGGTGCGGGCGCGGGAGTGGGTCAAGGGGCTGCTCGAGATCCAAGAGACGGCCGGCAACTCGCTGGAGTTCATCGAGAACGTCAAGATCGACCTGCTGCCGGATGAGATCTACGTCTTTACCCCCAAGGGCGAGATCATGGAGCTGCCCAGCGGCGCCACGGCGGTGGACTTTGCCTACGCCGTGCACTCGGATGTCGGTAACGCCTGCATCGCCGCCAAGGTGGACCACCGGCTTACCCCGCTGCGCACCCCGCTGCAGACCGGGCAGATGGTGGAGATCATCACCGCCCCGGTGGGACGGCCCAACCCGGTCTGGCTCGATTTCGTGGTGACCGCCAAGGCCCGCGCCGCCATCCGCCATTCGTTGAAGAAGCTCAAGCAGCACGAGGCCGAAGACCTCGGGCGGCGCATGCTCGACCGGGCCCTGACCGGCCTGTCGCTGAGCCTGGAGGACCTGCCCGCCGACGAGGTGCGCGAGCGCGCCATCGAACTGGGCGAGAAGGACCTGCCGGCCCTGCTGCGTGCCGTCGGCCTGGGGCGGCGGGTGCCCTGGGTGGTGGCGCAAAAGCTGGCCGGGATCGGTCAGGAGACCCCGGTCGAGGGCGAGCCGGTCCCGTTGCCGCACCAGGCTGATCGCCAGCAACTCAGTATCCGCGGTACCGAGGGCACGGTGGTGAGCTTCGCCAAGTGCTGCCGGCCGATCCCGGGGGATCCCATCGTCGGTTTCGCCAGCGCCGGGCGCGGCGTGGTGGTGCACCACCGCGACTGCCGCAACGTGGCCGCCTCGCGCAAGCAGGCGGACAAGTGGATCGACGTACAGTGGGAGCCGGAAGTGGAGGGGAGCTTCTCCACCGTGATCGCGGTGGACGTGGTCAACGAGCGGGGGGTACTGGCCACCCTGGCCACCACCATCGCCGAGGCCGAGGGCAACATCGACAACGTGGTCATCGACGAACGGGATGCCATGATCTCCACCGTGCGCTTCACCCTCAGCGTGCGCGATCGCCGCCACCTGGCGAACATCATGCGCCGGCTGCGCGTGACCCGCCCGGTCCAGCGCATAACCCGGCGCAAGGGCAACTGACCGCTCAACACAACAAGGACCCGTCATGGAACGCAAGACCATCCAGACCGACAAGGCCCCGGCCGCCATCGGCCCCTACTCCCAGGCCATCCAGGCCGGCCGCACCGTCTACCTGTCCGGCCAGATCCCCCTGGTGCCCGAGACCATGGCCCTGGTGGAGGGCGACATGGAGGCACAGATCCGCCAGGTGTTCAGCAACCTGCAGGCGGTGGCCGAGGCGGCGGACGGCCGACTGGCCGACGTGGTGAAACTGAACATCTTCCTCACCGACCTGAGCCATTTCGGCCTGGTCAACGAGATCATGCAGGCGTACTTCGCCGAGCCCTATCCGGCGCGGGCGGCCATCGGGGTGGCAGAACTGCCCAAGGGCGCCCGGGTGGAGATGGACGCCATCCTGGTCCTGCCCTGACGCGGCGGTTTTGACCAGAGCCCCCTCGCCGGCACTGCGGGACGACCCGGCCATGCAGCCGGTCACCACCCTGAAAGGGGTGGGCCCGCAGATGGCCCAGCGCCTGGCACGCCTGCACTTGCAGACGGTGCAGGACCTGTTGTTCCCGCCGCTGCGCTACGAGGACCGCGATACGGTGCGGCAGCTGGGCGCCATGCAGCCCGGCGAGTCCGGGGTGATCGTGGGCCGGGTGGAGCACGCCGGGGTCGCGGAGGGGCGGCGCCGCCGGCTGATCGTGCGGATCAGCGACGGCACCGGGCAGGCCGACCTGGTCTTTTTTCACTTTCATCCCGGCCAGCGGCAGCAGATGCGCCCCGGTACGCCGATCCGGTGCTTCGGTGAACTCCGCCCCGGCCCCACCGGACTGCAGATGGCCCACCCGGAGTACCGGCTGGGCCCCCAGGCCGAGGCCGGTGACTCGGGGCCGCACGGACTCACGCCCGTCTATCCCGCCACCCAGGGGCTGCAGCAGCAGACCCTGCGGAAACTGATCGACCAGGCGCTGGCCCGCGCCCGGCACATGCCCGACTGGCTGCCCACGGAACTCACCCGGGACCTGGGGCTGCCCAGCCTGGCCGAGGCGCTCCACTACGTGCACAAGCCGCCGGTGGACGCCGATACCGCCCCGCTGTTGGAGGGGCGCCACCCCTGCGTGCAGCGGCTGGCGGTGGAAGAGCTGCTGGCCCACCATCTATCCATGCGCCGACTCCGGGCGCACCTGCAGGCCTCTGCCGACGCCCCGGCCATCCACGGGGACGGCCGGTTGACCCGGCGGCTGCTGGAATCCCTGTCCTTCGCCCTCACCAACGCCCAGCGCCGGGTGGACCGGGAGCTGGCCGGCGACATGGCCCACGCGGTGCCGATGCTGCGGCTGGTGCAGGGGGACGTGGGCTCGGGCAAGACCGTGGTGGCCGCGCTGGCGGCGCTGCGCGCGGTGGAGGCCGGCTACCAGGCGGTGATCATGGCCCCCACCGAGCTGCTGGCCGAGCAGCACCTGCGCAGCTTCAGCGAGTGGCTCGCCCCGCTGGGCCTGGAGGTGGGCTGGGTCTCCGGGCGGGCCAGCGGGCGCAAGCGCGAGGCGGTGCTGGCCGCCCTGGCCGCGGGCGAATTGCCCGTGGTGGTGGGGACCCACGCCCTGTTCCAGGAGGACGTGCGGTTCCACGCCCTGGGGTTGGTCATCGTCGATGAGCAGCACCGCTTCGGCGTGCACCAGCGCCTGGCCCTGAAGGAGAAGGGCCACCAGGGCCGCAGCCAGCCCCACCAGATCATCATGACCGCCACCCCCATCCCGCGCACCCTGGCGATGACCGCTTACGCCGACCTGGATGTGTCGCTGATCGACGAGCTGCCCCCCGGGCGCAAGCCGGTCAAGACCGTGGCGCTGTCCGAGAGTCGGCGCGACGAGGTGGTGGCCCGCATCGGCGCGGCGCTGGAGCAGGGGCGCCAGGCCTACTGGGTCTGCCCCCTGATCGAGGACTCCGAGGTGCTGGAGGCGCAGGCGGCCGAGGCCACCTATGCCGCGCTTGAGGAGGCCCTGCCGGAACATGCCGTGGGACTGGTGCACGGGCGGATGAAACCGACGGAAAAGGACGCGGTGATGGCGGACTTCGCCGCCGGCCGGATCGGGCTGCTGGTGGCCACCACCGTCATCGAGGTGGGGGTGAACGTTCCCAATGCCAGCCTGATGATCATCGAGAACGCCGAGCGCCTCGGGCTGGCCCAGCTCCACCAGTTGCGCGGGCGGGTGGGCCGCGGCGAGGCCGAAAGCAGCTGCGTGCTGATGTATCATGGCCCGTTGTCCCGCACGGCGCGGGCGCGGCTGGAGGTGCTGCGCCGGAGTAACGACGGCTTCGAGATCGCGCGCCGGGATCTGGAGATCCGCGGGCCGGGCGAGCTGCTCGGGACCCGCCAGACCGGTGACCTGACCTACCGGGTCGCGGACCTGAACCGCGACGCCGCGCTGCTGCCACGGGTCCAGGCATTGGGCGACCGGCTGCAACAGCAGCACCCCGAGCGCGTCGAGCCGCTGGTGCGCCGATGGGTGGGCGCGGCCGAGCGCTACGGGCAGGTCTGAGTCCCGCGCCGGTGCCCGCTCGCCGGGCCGGAACGCATTGTTTGGAGAATCGTTTGTACCGGAACACAGAGGCAAGTTGGCGGCCGCGTCGCCACCCGGTGCGGCGCAAGGCGCCGGCCGGCCTGCAGGCCTGGCTGGACGAACCGGGCTCGCTTACCGCCCGGCTGCGCCGCAGCGTGCCCGGTGGCCTGGTGGTGACCGTGCTGGTGGAGCGCTGGGGCCGGCCCAGCCAGGACGAGGCCCGGGCGGTGGCCCTGCCCGACGGGCGCCATGCGCGGATTCGCGAGGTGTTGCTGGGCAGTCGGGATACCGCGTGGATCTATGCCCGCACCATCATGCCGCCGGAGGCCCTGGCCGGTGACGGCCGGCGCCTCGCCCGGCTCGGGCGGACGCCGCTGGGTGGGACGCTGTTCCGGGGGCGGTCGGTGGTGCGCGGGCCGTTGAGCATCGCCCGGTTGACTCGCCGGGACCCGCTGGCGTGGCGGGTGCCGGGGGGCGGGGCCGGCTACTGGGCGCGGCGCTCGCGGCTGTGGTACGGCGATGCCGGCCTGCTGGTCACCGAGGTGTTTCTGCCGCCGTTGCTGCGGTATCTGGAGGACTGAACCCCATGGAGCTCACCGCTGATACGCTGCGCGACCGCGCCTGGCAGTACGCGCAACTCACCCGGCTCAACCGGCCCATCGGCAACTTCCTGCTGCTTTGGCCCATGCTCTGGGCGCTGTGGATTGCGGCGGACGGCCTGCCCGATCTCAAGGTGCTCGTGGTGTTCGTGCTCGGCGTGTTGGTCATGCGTGCCGCCGGTTGCGTCATCAACGACTACGCCGATCGCGATTTCGATGGCCACGTCAAGCGCACCACCCATCGGCCCATGGCCAATGGCAGGGTCAGCGAGCGCGAGGCGCTGACCCTGTTCGTGGTGCTCTGCCTGGTGGCCTTCGGCCTGGTGTTGTTGATGAACTGGCTGACCATCGCGCTCTCGCTGGTTGCCGTGGCCCTGGCTGCCACCTACCCGTTCATGAAGCGCTACACTCACTTTCCACAGGTCCACCTGGGGGCGGCGTTCGGTTGGGCCATCCCCATGGCCTTCGCGGCCCAGACCGGGGCCGTGGCGCCGGTGGCCTGGCTGCTGTTCATCGCCGCGGTGGTCTGGGCCACCATCTACGACACCCAGTACGCCATGGTGGACCGGGACGACGACCTCAAGATCGGCGTGAAATCCACCGCCGTGCTCTTCGGCCAGGCCGATCGCGCCATCATCGGCGGCCTGCAGGGGTGATGCTGGGGCTGCTGGTCGCTGCCGGCCTGGCGGTGGGGCTGGGGCTTTTCTGGTACCTGGGGCTGGTGGCCGCGGCCGGGCTGTTCGCCTATCAGCAGTGGCTGATCCGCGCGCGCCAGCGCGAGGACTGCTTCCGCGCCTTTCTCAACAACAACTGGTGGGGCGGGGTGGTGTTTCTGGGCCTGGTGCTGGACCTCCACCTCGGGGCCTGACCGCTGCCGCACCTAGCGGGGTCCGGGCGGTGGCGGTGTCCGCGCCGCCGCCCAGGCCTCCACCGTCTCCACCCCGGCTGCCTTCAGTACCCGGGCGATCTCATCCAGCGTCGAGCCGGTGGTCATCACATCGTCCACCACTGCCACGTGGCGCGCCGGCAAGGTTCCATTCACCGCGAAGGCCCCGAGCACGTTCCCCGGTCGCTGTGCGCGGTCCAGCCCGCTCTGGGTGCTGGTGGCGCGTACCCGCCGTAACCCGTGCCAGACCCTGACCCCGGGCAGTGCGCTTGTCAGCTGGCGCGCCAGCTCCGTGGCCTGGTTATACCCGCGTGCACGCAGCCGCTGAGGGTGCAGAGGCACCGGCAACAGCAGTTTCGGCAGGGGCTCCGGCCGGGAGTCCGCCACCTCGGCCAGTAGGGCACTCAGCACCCGCCCGGTGGCCAGCTGGCGGTGGAATTTGAACCCGGTGATCAGCCGGTCCACCGGGAACCGGTAGTGGAGCGGAGCGAGCACCCGGTCGAAACAGGGGCGTGCCTGCAGGCAATCGCCACACAGGTCGTTGGCGACGGCGCCAGCGGGCAGGGGGACGCCGCAACCTGCACACGGCCGGCTTAGCCAGGGCAGGTCTTGCCGGCAGCCGGCGCACAGGTCCAGCGCCGGTGGCTGGCCCGGCGCGCCGCACAGCACGCAACAGGGCGGATAAAGCCGGTCGAGCCCGCGCTCCAGGGCTTGAAACCAGCGGCGTACGCCTTCCATGGCGATTTCCTCCGCAGTCGATGCGATAGCGCCAGTCTACCGTAGCCGTTCGCCGTTCCGGTATGGCGCTTGTCGGGGTGCCGTAAACTAAAAAGCGGCAAATATGGTTGACGGATACTGAGGGCTTGCTAGCATCCCCGAAACCTCAACTGCCGTTTTGTGCGGTTGGGGCGGGGCGCGGTGCCGGCGGGCCGACTATTGCGCACCGAGCAACGCAGCGAAAAGGCGGAGACAAGGCGCGTCTGTCCGAGCGAAGCGAGTTCGCGCCGCCGCCTTTTCGCGAGTAGCGCAGGGAACCCCGAAGGGGTGCGCACTACCGGAGGCCCGCCGGCACCGCGCCCCGTCCTAACCGCACAACCCCCAAATAGAGGCAAGGCCCAACATGCAACCGAGCCCGATCCGCCACGACTGGACCCAGCGGGAGGTCCTGCAGCTCTTCCAGCAGCCCTTCAACGACCTGCTGCACCAGGCGCAGACCACCCACCGGGCGCACTTCGATCCCAACCGAGTCCAGGTCAGCACGCTGCTGAGCATCAAGACCGGTGCCTGCCCCGAGGACTGCAAGTACTGCCCACAGAGCATCCGCTACGATACCGGCCTGGAGCGGGAACAGGTCATGGCGGTGGAAGAGGTGGTCGACGCCGCCCGGCGGGCCCGTGCTGCCGGCGCCACCCGCTTCTGCATGGGGGCGGCGTGGCGCTCGCCCAAGGACAAGGACCTGCAGACCGTCGAGGCCATGGTGCGCGAGGTCAAGGCGCTGGGCATGGAGACCTGCCTCACCCTCGGCATGCTGCGCGACGGCCAGGCCGAGCGCCTGCGCGACGCCGGGCTCGACTACTACAACCACAACCTCGATACCTCCGAAGCGTACTACGACGAGATCATCACCACCCGCAGCTACCAGGATCGCCTCGACACGCTGGAAAAGGTGCGTGATGCCGGCCTCAAGACCTGTTGCGGCGGCATCATCGGCATGGGCGAGGCGCGCGAGGACCGGGCCGCGCTGCTGCGCACCCTGGCCACGCTGCCCGTCCATCCCCAAAGCGTGCCCATCAACCAGCTCGTCCAGGTGCCGGGCACGCCCCTGCACGGAATCGAGCCGCCCGACCCCTTCGAGTTCGTCCGCACCATCGCCGTCGCCCGTCTGCTCATGCCCGGCAGCTACGTCCGCCTGTCCGCCGGGCGCGAGCAGATGTCCGATGAACTGCAGGCGCTGTGCTTTCTTGCCGGCGCCAACAGCATCTTTTACGGTGACAAGCTGTTGACCACCGGTAACCCCGAGGCCGATGCGGACCGCCAACTGCTGGCCCGGCTCGGTATGGGGTTCGAGGAACACGCCTGCGCCCAGACCCAATGCGAGACCAGCGATCCGGCATGAACCGCCCCGGCCTTGACCAGGTGCTGAGCCAGCGCCTGGCCGAGCGGCACGCTGCCGGGCTGCACCGCAGCCCGCGACGGCTGCAGGGCGTGGAAGGTCCCTACGGCCTGACGCCCGACGGGTGCACCGTGGTGGTGTTCTGTGCCAACGACTACCTGGGCCTGGCCAGTGACCCCCGGCCCGGTCAGGCCATGGCCCAGGCCGCGGTGGACCAGGGCGCTGGCAGCGGCGCTGCCCACCTGGTCAGCGGCCACCGTCCGGAGCACGAGGCCCTGGAGCGTGACCTGGCCGCCTGGACCGGGCGCGAGGCCGCCTTGCTCTTTTCCACCGGCTACATGGCCAACCTGGGGGTGATCGACGCCCTGGTGGGGCGGGGAGACACCGTCTTCGAGGACCGCCTGAACCACGCCTCACTGCTCGACGGGGCGCGGCTCTCCGGTGCCCGGCTGCGCCGTTATCACCACGCCGACCCCGAACACCTGGACGCCCTGCTGCAGAAGGACACCGGCCGCCACCGGCTGGTGGTGACCGACGGGGTCTTCAGTATGGACGGCGACTGCGCACCGTTGCCGGCGCTGGCCCGGGTCGCCCGTCGTCACGGGGCGTGGCTGATGGTGGACGACGCCCACGGGCTGGGCGTGCTGGGCCGGAGCGGTGCCGGCCTGCTGGCGGAAGCCGGGTTGGGGCAGGCGGACGTCCCCGTGCTGGTGGGCACGCTGGGCAAGGCCTTGGGCAGCTTCGGGGCCTTCGTGGCGGGTAGCCGCGTGCTGATCGACGCCCTGGTTCAGTCCGCCCGTACCTGGATCTACACCACCGCCCCGGCCCCCGCCCAGGCGGCCGCCACCCGGGAGGCCCTGGCGATGGCCCGCGACCAGGACTGGCGCCGGGACCACCTGGGGCGGCTGATCCGCCGTTTCCGCGACGGTGCCGCCGACCTGAACCTGCCCCTGATGCCCTCCAAGACCCCCATTCAGCCCGTGCTGGTGGGCGAGGCCGGGCAGGCGCTGGCCGCCAGCCGGGCCCTGGAGGCGCGCGGCTACTGGGTTACCGCCATCCGGCCCCCCACCGTGCCGCCGGGTACGGCCCGGCTGCGCGTGACCCTGAGCGCCGCCCACGCCGACCACCACGTGGACGGCCTGCTCGGCGCCCTGGGGGACTGCCTGCCGCGATGATCTTTACCCGGACCGAAGGACAGGGCAGCGAGCCGTTGGTGCTGGTTCACGGCTGGGGATTCGATCACACCGTGTTCGACCCCTGGCTGCCAGCGCTCACGGACCGCTGGCGGGTCACCCGGGTGGACCTGCCGGGGCACGGCCGCAGCCCCGCGTCCGGCGCGGCGGGGGGGCTGACGGAGTGGGCAGCGGCCATCCGGCAGGCGATCCCGGAGGACGCCCTGTGGGCCGGCTGGTCCCTGGGGGGGCTGCCGCTCCTGCAGGCGGTCATCGACGGGGCCATGCCGCGGGCTCTGCTGCTGTTGGCCGCCAGCCCCTGTTTCTGCCAACGCCCGGACTGGCCCCACGGGGTGCCTGCCGCCGATCTGGACGCCATGGTACATGGCCTGGACGCTGCGCCGGAGGCCACCGTGCACCGCTTCCGCACCCTGTTAGGCCGGGGCGGGGTGGCGGACCGGCGGGCCCTGAAACCCTTGCGCCGGCGCCCCTGCGCGTCCCCCGAGGCCCTGCGCGCCGGCCTGGTGCTGCTGCGGGATACCGACCTGCGGGCCGGTCTGGCTGGCGTGGACCGCCCCGCCTGCTGGCTGGCCGGCGACGGCGACCCGCTGATCCCCCGGGCGGCTGCGGCGCGGGGAGCCCGGGCCATGCCCCGGGGGGAAATCGCGTATCATCCCCGGGCAGGGCACCTGCCCTTTCTCACCCACCCCGAGTGGGCCACCGACGCCCTGCAAGCCCTCAGCCGACAAAGCCGATCATGACCCGTACCCCTATCGACAAGCCCCAGATCCGCCGCCGCTTCCACCGCGCCGCGGACAGCTACGACCAGGTCGCCGTGCTGCAGCGCGAGGTGGGCGAGCGGCTGATCGAGCGCCTGCCCCTGATCCTGTTGCAGCCGCAGACCATCCTCGACGTGGGCTGCGGTACCGGCTTCTGCACCCGCGCCCTGCAGGACCATTACCGCAAGGCGCGGGTCATTGGCCTGGACCTGGCCCCGGCCATGCTCCAGGCCACCCGACGCCGGGGCCGTTGGCTGCGCCCCATTCGCACCGTCTGTGCCGACGCCGAGCGCCTGCCGCTGGCCTCCGAGAGCATGGACATGGTCTTCTCCAACGTGGCGCTGCAGTGGCTGCCCGACCTGGAACGGGTCTTTGCCGAGTTCCAGCGGGTGCTCCGGCCCGGCGGGCTCCTGATGTTCTCCAGCTTCGGCCCCGACACGCTCAAGGAACTGCGCGAGGCGTGGGCGCAGGTGGACGACAAGCCCCACGTGCACGAGTTTATCGACATGCACGACGTGGGTGATGCCCTGATCCAGGCGCGTTTCGCCGACCCGGTGATGGACATGGAGGCCTTCACCCTGACCTACGACGATCCCATGGGCGTGCTGCGCGACCTGCGCGGCCTGGGGGCGGGCAATGCCGCCAGTGGCCGCAGCCGCGGGCTCACCACCCGGCGGCGGCTCCAGGCCATGTGCCAGGCCTACGAGGCGGCCCACCAGGGGCCGGATGGGCGCATCCCCGCCAGCTGGGAGGTGGTCTACGGCCACGCCTGGGCCAGCGAGGGCCTGCCCCAGCGGCGCGAAGGTGATACGGTCAGCATCAGAGCGGATCACATCCCGGTCCGCCGACGCTGAATCCGGCGGCTGCGCCGCCTCCCTACGCCCGGAGAAACGCCCATGACGCTTGCCTACTGGATGGTCCTGGTTGCCGCCTTCCTGCCCTTCGTGTTTGCCGCCACGGCCAAGTTCGGCGGTGGCGGCAACGACTTCGACAACCGGGCGCCGCGCGCCTACCTGGAGCAGCTCTCCGGCTGGCGGCAGCGGGCCAACTGGGCCCAGCAAAACCAGTTCGAGGCCTTCCCGCCCTTTGCCGCCGGGGTGATCATCGCCCACCAGGTGGGGGCCGCCCAGGGCGCGGTGGATACCCTGGCGGTGCTGTTCATCCTGCTGCGCCTGGCCTTCGGGGTCTGTTATGTCCGCGATCTGGCCACGCTGCGCAGCCTGATCTGGATGGCCGCCTTCGCCTGTATCGTCGGCCTGTTCGTGGCTGCCGCGGTGGCGTGATGAAACGGGTGTTCAGCGTCGAGAACCGGATGCTGGTGGAGCGCTACCGGCAGGTGCTGGAGGATGCAGGCATCCCCTGCCAGTTGCGCAACGAGTTTCTCGGCGGCGGCGCCGGGGAGCTGCCGGTAAACGAGGTCTGGCCCGAGATCTGGGTGGCCGACGAGGACGAGGATCGGGCCCGGGCGCTGCTGGCGGCGCAACAGGCGCGGGAGGCGGACCCCGGCCCCGACTGGACCTGCCCGCGTTGCAAGGAGACCCTGGGTGGCCAGTTCGATGTCTGCTGGAACTGCGGGATGCTCCGGCCCGGGGAGTGAGGGCGCTGTTGCCCTGCTAATCCCCTTGTTAGACTGCGGGTTCCTTTAACTGAACCAGAGATGCACCTGATGTGGCTCTCCGCCCCCCGCCAAGGTGCCGGTGACCGGGTCCGCCGGTTGCGGTACTTTCTGCTACTGGCCCTGGTCACGTGGACGGTGACGTTTGCCGGCATGGCCTGGTGGTTGACGGGCCACTTCCAGAGCGTCACGCAAGATCTCGCTTACCAGGAGGCGAAGGCGAATTTCAACAAGGACCAGGCCTTCCGCTTCTGGGGGACGCTGCACGGTGGTGTCTACGTGCCGGTCAGCGAGGAAACCCCGCGCAACCCGCACCTGGCCCACCTCCCGGAGCGGGATATCACCACGCCGCAGGGCCAGGAACTCACCCTGATGAACCCGGCCTACATGCTGCGCCAGCTCAACGAGCAGTTCGGCGAGTTGTTCGGCGTGCGCGGCAACATCACCAGCCTGGACCCGCTTCGCCCCGAGAACGCCCCCGACGAATGGGAGCGCGAGGCCCTCAAGACCTTCGAGGACGGCGAGGAAGAACGGCTGGAGGTCTCCTACATCGAGCGTGAACCCTACCTGCGCTACATGGCGCCCATGCAGACCGATCGGGGCTGCCTGGAATGCCATGCCCACCAGGGCTACGAGGAGGGGGATATCCGGGGTGGGGTCTCCGTGGCCGTCCCGCTCTCCGGCTACAAGGAGCACGAGCAGGTGAACGTGAGCCGCACCCTGGGCGCGCTCTCGGGGGTCTGGCTGATTGGTCTGGCGGGGTTGGGCTATGCCGGTCGGCGCCTGGTGCGTGACGCCCGGAACCAGGAGGCGGCCAGCCGCGAGATCCGGGCGCTGAACGAGGGGCTGGAGGAGCGGGTCCGCCAGCGCACCGCCGAACTGGAGGAGGCGCGCGAGTCGGCGGAATCGGCCAATCGCGCCAAGAGCGTCTTCCTGGCCAACATGAGCCACGAGTTGCGCACCCCGCTCAACGCCATCCTGGGCTTTGCGCAACTGGCGGGGCAGGGGCCCGGTGCGAGCCCGGACCAACGGGAGCACCTGGGTTACGTGCAGCGCAACGGCGAGCACCTGCTCTCGCTGATCGACGATGTGCTGGACATGGCCAAGATCGAATCCGGGCGCCAGACCCTGGAGGAGGGCACGGTGAACCTGGCGCGCACCCTGGATGACGCCGTGGAAGCGCTGCGTCACCGGGCCGAGGGCAAGGGCCTGGGCCTGGTCGCCGAGCGTGACCCGGAACTGCCGCGGTACATCCACAGCGACGGCCGGAAGCTCCGCCAGATCCTTATCAACCTCATCAGCAACGCCGTGAAGTACACCGACCGGGGCCGGGTGGCCGTGCGAGCGGACCGCTGCCCGGCCGCGGCGGGGACGGAAACGTTGCGCCTGGAGGTGGTCGACACCGGTCGCGGTATCCCGCTGGACGACCAGGCGCGGATCTTCGAGCCCTTTTTCCAGAGCGGCCAGTTGGGTGCCGCCGAGGGGACCGGCCTGGGGCTGCCGATCACCCGTCAGTTCGTCGAGCTGATGGGGGGCGAGATCAGCCTGCAGAGCACCCCGGGCGAGGGCTCCCGGTTCGTGGTCAGCCTGCCGCTGCGGGTGGCCGAGGGGGGCGAGGAGGCGCAGCAGACACCCCGTCGGGTGGTCGGGCTGGCACCCGGTCAACCGGCGTGGCGGGTACTGGTGGTGGACGACGCCGACGCCAACCGCTTGTTGCTCAAGCGGTTGCTGGAGCAGGTGGGGTTCCGGGTGCGCGAGGCGGCCAACGGCGAGGAGGCCGTCGCCTGTTTCCAGGACTGGGCGCCCCATTTCATCTGGATGGATCTGCGCATGCCGGTGATGGATGGCTACCAGGCCAGCCGGGCCATCCGGCAATTACCCGGGGGTGACCGGACGGTAATCGCGGCCCTCACCGCCAGCGCCTCCCTGGTCGAGACGGAGGCCGTGAAGGAGAGCGGCTGCGTGGAACTGCATCGCAAGCCCTTCCGCGAGGCGGACCTGTTTGCCGCCATGGAGCGCCACCTGGGCGTGGAATACCGCTACGCCGAACCGTCGGACGAGGAGCCGGTCGCCGATGCCGAGGATCCGGGTATCCCGGAGGATTTCCCGCAGCGGCTGCAGGCGTTGCCCTCAGAGCAACGCCAGGCGCTTATTGACGCGGTGCGGGCGGGCGACCTGGAGGCATTGGAGGCTGTCGTCCAGGCGATTGCCCGGCAGGATGGCGCCTTGGGGCGTGCCCTGCACGGCCTCGTTCAGGAGTTTCGCTACCAGGACATCCTCCGGGCCCTGCAAGAGGAGAGGGGCTGATGGCGACCGGGACCGCACAACACGCCACGTTGGGCGAAGTGTTGGTGGTGGACGACAACCCTGCCAACCTGCGGCTCATGGTCAAGGTCCTGCGCGACGGCGGGTACACCGTGCGGGTGGCCCCCGGTGGCCGGCTGGGCCTGGAGTCGGTGCAGGCGCGGCCGCCGGACCTGGTGCTGCTCGATATCCGCATGCCGGACATGGACGGCTATGAGGTCTGCCGGCGTCTGAAGGCCGACCCCGCCACCGGGGACATCCCGGTCATCTTCCTCAGTGCCCTGCGCGAGCCCGCCGACAAGGTCAGGGGGTTTGCCGAGGGGGCGGTGGACTACATCACCAAGCCCTTCGTGACCGAGGAGGTGCTGGTGCGGGTGCAGAGCCACCTCGCGTTGCGCGCCTCGCAGCAGCGGCTGGAGGCGCAGGTGCAGGACCGCACCCGGGCGCTTCGGACCCTGTCAGCGGGCAACCAGGCCCTGGTCCACGCCCAGACCCTGGATGACCTGCTCCGCGGCATGCGCGACGCCATCGTCCACCAGGGGGGGTATGACGGCGTGGTGATCACCTTCACGGATGGTGGCCGGTATCCGCCGACGGCCTCCGCGGCGGCGGACGGGGAGCCGGTGGTGCCACCCGATGGGCCCTGCCTGCTGCCGTTGGCCGGCCAAGAGGGGCAGCGGGCGCTGCTGCTGCCGCTGCGGGATGCCGCCGGCGTGGTGGGGGCGTTGCAGGTCGACAGCCATCGCCCGGGGGTATTCAGGGATGCGGAGGAGGTGGAACGGCTGGTGGAACTGGCCGGCGACCTGGCCTACGGCATCCGGGCGCAGCAGCGGCGGGAGGAGAGCGAGCAGACCCGGCGGGCGCTGGCCCAGTCGCTGGAGCAGACCATCGAGGCAATCGCGGCCACCATCGAGGTCCGTGACCCCTACACCGCGGGCCACCAGCGGCGTACCACCGACCTGGCCGAGGTGATCGCCGAGGCGCTGGGTCTGGACGAGGAGCGGCGCCGGGGTTTGCACCTGGCGGGCGCGATCCACGACATCGGCAAGATATCCATCCCTGCCGAGATCCTCTCCCGCCCCGGTCGGCTCAGTGACGTGGAGTTTGAAGTCATCAAGACCCATGCCGCTACCGGCTATGAGATCCTCAAGGGCATCGACTTCCCCTGGCCGGTGGCGCAGATCGTTCGGCAGCACCACGAGCGGCTGGACGGGTCCGGCTACCCGGACGGCCTGCAGGGCGACGAAATCCTGCTGGAGGCGCGCATCCTGGCGGTAGCCGACGTGGTGGAGGCAATCTCCTCCCACCGCCCCTACCGGGCCGCGCTCGGGCTGGACGTGGCCCTGGAGGAGTTGCGCGCGAAACGGGGGGTGCTCTTCGACCCGGACGTCGTGGATGCCTGCCTGGCGCTGGCCGAGCAGGGCTGTCTGCCGGTGGCGCAATCCTGACCGCCCGGCCCGCCCCGGGCTGGTAGAATCGCGTCCCATGATTACCCTCAAGGACATTACCCTCTCCCGTGGCCCCGAGGAGCTGCTGCGCGGGGCCGCCCTGACCGTCTACCCGGGCCAGCGCCTGGGCCTGGTCGGGCCCAACGGCTGCGGCAAGAGCACCCTGTTCGCCCTGCTGCAGGGCGAGATCGGCCCCGACGCGGGCGAGGTGGACATCCCCCGCGACTGGCGCATTGCCCACGTGGTCCAGGAGACACCGGCGCTCGCCTGCAGCGCGCTGGACTACGTGCTCGACGGCCACAAGGCGCTCCGCCAGCTGCAGGCGCAACTGGCGGAGGCCGAACAGCGTAACGATGGCGAAGCGATGGGGCGGCTGCACGCCCGCCTGGACGCCATCGACGGCTACACCGCGGCCTCCCGCGCCGAGACCCTGCTGGAGGGGCTGGGCTTCGACGCGGCCGAGCGTGCCCGCCCGGTCAGCGACTTCTCCGGTGGCTGGCGGATGCGCCTCAACCTCGCTCAGGCCCTCATCCAGCCCTCCGACCTGCTGCTGCTGGACGAGCCTACCAACCACCTGGACCTGGAGGCGGTGCTCTGGCTGGAGCAGTGGCTGTGCCAGTTCCCGGGGGCGTTGCTGCTGATCTCCCACGACCGCGACTTTCTGGACGCCGTCGTGCAGGGCATCGTGCACGTCGACGGCCAGCAGCTGGTGCACTACACCGGCGGCTACAGCGACTTCGAGAAACGCCGGGCCGAACGGCTGGCCCAGCAGCAAGCCCAGTACGAAAAGCAACAGGCGGAGATCGCCCACCTGCAGAAGTTCGTCGACCGGTTCCGGGCCCAGGCCAACAAGGCCAAGGCTGCCCAGAGCCGGGTCAAGGCGCTGGAGCGGATGGAGCGCATTGCCCCGGCCCACGTGGATGCCCCCTTCGAGTTCCACTTCCCCGAACCGCCGCGCGCGGCCAACCCGCTGCTGGTGCTCGATCGGGTGGACCTGGGCTACGGCGGTGACCCGGTGCTGCACCAGGTGCACCTCTCCCTGCGTCCCGGCGAACGGATGGGCCTGCTCGGCCCCAACGGGGCTGGCAAGTCCACCTTCATCCGCGCCCTGGCCGGGGAGTTGCCGGCCCAGGCCGGGCAGATCGTCACCAGCCAGGGCCTGGCCGTGGGGTACTTCGCCCAGCACCAGTTGGAGCAGCTGGACGGCGAGGCCTCGCCCCTGTTGCACCTGCAGCGCCTTGCCCCGAAGGCGCAGGAACAGACCCTGCGCAACTTCATCGGCGGCTTTGGCTTCTCCGGCGACGATGCCGACCGCGCCGTTGCCCCCTTCAGCGGTGGCGAGAAGGCGCGCCTGGTGCTCGCCCTGCTGGTCTGGCAGCGCCCCAACCTGCTGTTGCTGGACGAGCCCACCAACCACCTGGACCTGGAGATGCGCCACGCCCTCACCGTCGCCCTGCAGGAGTACGAGGGGGCCGTGGTGCTTGTCTCCCACGACCGCCATCTGCTCACCACCACGTGCGACGAGTACTACCTGGTGGCGGAGGGCGCCGTGCGCCCCCTGGACGGCGACCTGGAGACCTACCGCCAGTGGTTCGTCGAGTGGCGGGAGGCACGCAAGGCCGGCAAGGACGCGGCGGCTGAGGCCGGTGCCGCCGAGGCGGATCGCGGTGCGGTCGGACCCGGCGGCACCGCGCACACCGCCGAGTCCCGCAAGGCGCAGCGCCGTGCCCAGGCCCGCCAGCGCGAGCAACTCCGGCCCCTTCGCCGCAAGGCCGAGCAGTTGGAGAAGGCCCTGGACGAGGTGGGCGGGGACCTGGCGCGGGTGGAGGAGGAGTTGGCCGACCCGGCGCTCTACGAGGGGCAGGGCAAGGCGCGCTTGACGGAACTGCTCCGGCGCCAGGGCGAACTGAAGACGCGGCAGGAGGCGCTGGAGGGTGACTGGATGGAGGCCCTGGAGCGCCTGGAAGCGGCCGAGGCGGCGCTGGATTGAACGGGTGCGCTTGGGCGATGGAGCGGATGCCGCCCTGCAGCAAAACTCAGTATTAGACTAGGATTAATTATCGGGGCGAGTAAGTTATTCTAAAGCCATGCCCTCAGGGAGAAGGACCATGGCATTCCGGCTTGACGGCAAAGGCCCCCTCGCCGACGACATCCGTAAGCTGGCCCGCGGTCGCGTTGACGCCGCCGTGGAGGTGTTGGCCGACCCGCGGGACCCACACGAGTCCGTCCACCAGGCGCGCAAGCGCTTCAAGGAGATGCGGGCACTGTTGCGCCTTTTCCGCCCCGCCCTGGGCGGCAAGACCGCACGCCGCGAGAACACCTGGTACCGCGATCACGCCCGCGCGCTGTCCGGCTACCGTGACGCCCAGGCGGTCATCGAGACCGTGGACGCCCTTGCCGGGCAATTCCGCCTGCCCGCCCAGCAGGAGGCCCTGCAGGCCTGTCGCAAGGCCCTGGTCCGACGCCGCGACCGCCTGGTCGAGGAAGAGGGCAGCCTGGCGGAGCAGATCGCCGGGTTGATCGACGAGCTGGCCATCGCCCGTGAGCGCATCGGCAGCTGGCCGATGAAGGCAACCGGCGCGGCAGCCTTCACCGGCGGCTTTCGCCGTTACTACGCCGAGGGCGCCCGCGCCATGCAGCAGAGCCACCTGACCGGCGCCCCCGAACCCTGGCACGAGTGGCGCAAGCGGGTGAAGGACTACTGGTACCATGTTCAGATCCTGCGCCCGCTCTGGCCCCCGGTGCTCAAGGCCCTGCAGGCCGAGCTGAAAAGCCTGTCCGACCTGTTGGGTGACGACCACGACCTCGACGTCCTGGAGACCCTGCTGGCGCAGGAACCGGAGCACCTCGACGAACTGCATCGCCGGATGATCCACGGGATGATCGCCCAGCAGCACGAAGCGTTGCGCGTCCCAGCATTGCGACTTGGCCAGCGGCTCTACGCGGATCGCCCCGGTGCCGTCAGCCGGCGGCTGCAGGCGTGGTGGACGGTCTGGCGGGAAGAGCAGGGCCACAAGGGGTAGCCCCCGGCACCGAACAATCGGCCGGCAGAGCCGAGGCAACGGGCTACGGCCCGGGAGGATTTTTGGAAGTTATCGCCTGTTACAACCTCAAGGGGGGCGTCGGCAAGACGGCGGCCGCCGTCAACTTGGCCTGGCTCGCCGCCCGCGACGGGCTGCCCACCGTGTTCTGGGACCTGGACGTACAAGGCGCTGCCAGCTGGTACCTGGGGGTGGACGAGGGGCTGGAGGGCAAGCCGCGCAAGCTCATCAGCGGCAAACGCCCGATCGGCCGGGAACTGCGTGAGACCGAATGGGACAACCTGCAACTGTTACCCGCTGACGAGAGCTACCGCCACCTGGACCTGCGCCTGGAGGAGAAGGGCGATCCGGACCGGCTACAGGGCTTGCTCGAGCCGCTGTCCGAGACCTACGCGCTGGCCGTGCTCGATTGCCCGCCCAGCTTTTCCCGGCTGTCCGAGAATGTCTTTCGCGTCGCCAGCCGGGTGCTGGTGCCCCTGGTGCCCACGCCGCTCTCCCTGCGCGCCTGGCAGCAACTGCGCGCCTTTTTCAAGGCCCATGACCTGCCGCGCAGCAAGCTGCTGCCCTTCTGGTCCATGGCGGATCGCCGGCGCAGCCTGCACCGCCAGTTGCTGGAGCGCCCGCCGCTGAACATGAAGCGCCTGCTCGGCCCGGCCATCCCCTACAGCACCCAGGTGGAGCAGATGGGCGTGCACCGCCAGCCGCTGCCTGCCTTCGCACCCAGCAGCCCCGCGGCCCGCGCCTACGAGGCGCTGTGGGCCGAGGTCCGCGACCACCTGAAGGGGCTGCCGGGCCACCGACTGGGCTAAAACCGACGGGGCAGGCCGCGGGGCGTGGCTCAGAACTTCTCCGGCCGGAGCACTTCCACGTCGCTCAGGTAGAGCACCATCGCGAAATCGCGGAAATACCTGCGGTGGAGTTCTCTGGATATCTGCTGGGCCACGCTGGCCTCGCAGATGACCTCTACCCGGATGTTTGCGCCCTGGTCGAAATCGGCGTTTCGCACACCGCGTTCGCCCTCGCCGCGGGCCTCGGTGATGGTGTACCCGTGCGCCCCGGCTGCCTTTATGCATTGGACAAGCTGGCGCTCCAGCGCCTGTTCGGTGATGACCGTGAGCAGTTTTCGTTTCACCGTCAGCCTCCTGTGGCGGGGTAGAGGGCATTCAACACGCCGTAGTATAGGGGGACACCCACCAGGACATTGAAGGGAAAGGTGATGGCGAGAGCGGCGGTCAGCGAGAGCCCCGGATTGGCCTCGGGCACCGACAGTCGCATCGCCGCCGGTGCCGCGATGTAGGAGGCACTGGCCCCCAGTGTGGCGAGAAGGACGGCACCGCCGAGACTCATGGACAGCAGCCAGGCTGTCAGCCCTCCCACAATCGCCCCCAGCAGGGGGAAGACGAGGGCAAACCCCAGCAGGAAGATCCCGTGACGCCGGATAGTCCCCGACTGGGAAGCCGCAACCAGGCCCATTTCCAGCAAGAAGAGGGCGAGGAACCCCTTGAAAGCATCGATGAACAACGGCTCCAGGGGTTCCACGCCCTCGGCGCCGACGATCAGGCCGATGAGCAGGCCACCGAGCAGCAACACGACGCCCTTGCCGAGGAAGACCTCCCGCATCACCTCGTTCCATCCGTTATCGGGGCGCAGGCCGCGAACGAGGATGATCCCCAGCAGGATGGCAGGTACCTCAAGCACCACCACGAACGCCGCGGAGTACGCCTCATACGGCACCCCAACGGTGTCCAGGAACGCAACCGCCACCGCGTAGGTACCGACGCTGACCGACCCGTAGTGAGCTGCGATAGCGGCGGCGTCAGAACGGGGCAGCTTGCGTGACAAGCGCAGCAGGGCGAAGGCCAGCAGGCCCAATACCACGCCCATCAGGGCAACCCCGCCCAATTGCGGGAGCAGGCGGACCCAGTCCGTCTCCGCCAACTCCATGCCCCCCTTGAGGCCGATGGAGAGCAACAGCACCACGGTGAGCAGTTCGTAAACGGCGGACGGTAGCCGCATTTCGGCCTTCAACAGCCCCGCACCGAACCCCAGAAGGAAGAACAGGATGACCGGGTCGAGTTGCAAATCAGCCCCCAGGCGCTGGCTTTTTGGTCGGCGCAAGATATTACCACGGGTTATCAAGCGTTGCGCTTGCACCGGCTTGCGGCGGATCCGTCCGTCGGTCAATGTTGGAGGCAACTGTCAATCAAACTGGGGAATGATATGCCTTGCCTGCAGGAATTACTCGCCAACAATAAGGTGTGGGCCGAGGAAAAAAGGGCGCGCGACCCGGACTTCTTTGCACGGACCGCGGCCGAACAGGTGCCCGAGTACCTCTGGATCGGGTGTTCGGACAGCCGTATCGCGGTGGGGGAGATGCTGGGCGTGGAGCCGGGGGAGGTCTTCGTGCACCGGAACATCGCCAACGTGGTCGCCCATAATGATGTCAATTGCCTGAGCGTGCTGCAGTACGCGGTGGATGTCCTGAAAGTGCCCCACATCATTGTCTGTGGTCACTATGGCTGCGGCGGCATCAAGGCGGCGCTGAGCAACCACTACGTGGGCTTCGTGAACAACTGGCTGCGGCTGATCGAGGATGTCTACCACCTGCACGAGGAGGCTTTCCGTGACCTCCCCCTTGAGCGTCAGGTGGACCTGTTGTGTGAACTCAATGTCCGCCAGAGCGTGCGAAATGTCTGCCGGACTACGATGGTCCAACGGGCGTGGCACAGGGGGCAGGCGCTGAGCGTGCATGGCTGGATCTACGAACTGGACAGCGGCCACATCCGGGAGTTGGGGCTCGACTTTCAAAGCCCGGCCTGCCTGCCTGCCATCGATCGGCTGAAAATGGATTGAACTGTGCCCGACTGCAGCGGGTCTGAAAGGGTTGGGAGGTGTCCCATGAAAATCCTGTTGGCCCTATTGGCCGCGCTTCTTATGGCAGGGTGTGCCACCGGCGTGCCGGAGCCCATACGCAGCGCACCGGAGGCCGCGCCCGGGGTGCAGGCGGTGCGCGAAGCCCCGGACGAGGCGGTCGGGGAGACGGTCCGGTGGGGCGGGGTGATCGCCGAGGTTCGCAACCGGTCCGATCACACCGAGCTGGAGGTGGTGGCCCGCCGGCTGCAGTCCGGTGGACGCCCGGTGGACCGGGATGACGCCAGTCCCGGGCGCTTCCTGGCCCAGGTCCCTGGCTTCCTCGATCCGGCCATCTACGCGGCGGGGCGTGCGATCACCGTGCGTGGTGTTGTGCAAGGGGTGCGCGAGCAGGCCGTCGGGGAGTACGCCTATTCGTTCCCGGTGGTCCAGGCCGAGGTGTACCACCTCTGGCCAGAGCGGGAGCCCGTGCGCGATTACCGCCGGGACCCGTTCTACGACCCCTGGTATGACCCGTGGTACCGGCCGTGGCACCGGCCCTACCGTCACCCCTATTACGGTCCCTACTGGTGACGCCCGTGAACCGAACGTTCAAGCTTGTTGCGCTGTTGCTGTCGCCCTTGTTGCTCGCGGCCTGTGCCACCGGGCCCGGGTTCGATACCGCGGGCGTCGACCGGGAGCTGACGCCCCAACGACTCTCTGCGGTGGCGGACGTGGCCGAGGACGAGCAGGTGGTCTGGGGCGGTATCATCGTGGCGTCGAAAAACCTGGAGGACCGCACCCGCCTCGAGGTGCTGGCCTACCCCCTCGACCGCAGCCAGCGGCCCCGGACCGCGCAGAGCCCGCAGGGTCGATTCATCGTGGAGCACCCCGGCTACCTGGAGACCGCTGATTACGGGCCGGGGCGAAGCCTGACGGTCGCGGGCGTGGTCGACGAGGTGGTCGATGGCCGGATCGGTGAGGCGGCCTACCGCTATCCCCGGGTCAAGCCCGATGACCTGTACCTCTGGCCCCAGGCCAGTGAGGTGCAGCGGACCTCGCCGCGGGTTCATTTCGGTGTGGGGATAATCCTCACTAATTAAATTGAAAAATTCGTTGAATTAGAAGATTTGAATGCTATGGTGAAATGGCAAGGCGGTCCGCTTCGCCCTGCAGAGTTCTGGAGCCGCGCATGCGTTTAAAAGCAGAAGAATCCTCGCTGCTGGTGGTGGACATCCAGCAGCAGTTGGTCCCGGAGATCCACGACCACGAGCGGGTGGTGGACTGCACCGCCTGGCTGATCGACGTGGCGGCCATCCTCAAGATCCCGGTGCACGCCACCGAGCAGTACCCCAAGGGGCTGGGGCACACCATCCCGCTGCTGCGCAGCCGCCTGGAGGAGGATCACGTCCACGAGAAGATCTGCTTTGGCTGGCCGGACGAGCCCGAGGCCCTGACCCGGTTGACCCGGCCCCAGGTCGTGCTGACCGGCACCGAGGCCCATGTCTGCGTGATGCAGACAGCGCTGGCGTTGCTGGAGGCCGGGCGCGAGGTCTTCGTGGTGGCCGAGGCCGTCGGCTCCCGGCGTTCGCACGACCGGGACTGCGCACTGGAGCGCATGCAACAGGCCGGCTGTTGGCTGGTCACCCGCGAGATGGTCGCCTTCGAGTGGTTGCAGCGGGCGGGCACCGACGTCTTCCGTGAGGTCCTGCAACGCTATATCCGCTAACGCCCCGCCCACGTCACGCACTACGAAACGGAAATTTGTATGAATGACGGCGCCGACGAATCCGAAACCGACCCACCCGAGATCCTCCTGGTGGAGGACGAACCCCTCAATCGCCTCCTGGCGGGGGATCTTCTGAAACGTCTCGGTTACCGCGTCCGGGAAGCGGAGCACGGTTACGCCGCGCTTAAGAGCGTTACCCGGCGTGCCCCGGACCTGATCCTGATGGACCTCCAGATGCCCGGTATCGATGGGCTGGAAGCCACCCGGCGACTGCGCCGGCGCCCGGACGGGCAGCACATTCCCGTCATCGCCATGACGGCGCATGCCCACGATGCGGACCGCGGCCAGTGCCTCCAAGCCGGGATGGATGACCACATCAGCAAGCCGATCAACCGGGAGCATCTCCACAGTGTGCTGGCCCGCCACCTGCTCGACCGCGAGGCAGGCCGAGCGGTCCCCACCGCCGGTCGTAACGCGGTTTCTGCAGAACCCCCGGAGCTGAACCTCGCCCGCCTGCGCGAGGTGACGGGCAACGATACCCGGACCATGGCCGAGCTGTTGCGCATGTTCCGTGACGACGTCCCCGCCCGCGCCCGGCGTATCCAGGCGGCGGCCGATGCCGGTGACCACGACCGCCTGGCCCAAGAGGCCCACGCCTTGAAGGGCGTGTTGTTGGGGCTGGGCGCGGTGGAGGCCGAGGTGACGGCCCGCAGCCTGGAGGCGAGTGCCCGCGACCACTCGGTGGAAACGGCCCGCCGGGCCGTGGCCGAACTGCATGAGGCCCTGGCACAGCTCGATCACCAGATCGAGGCGGTGCTGGCGGGCCTGGAGCGGGATGGCGGGTGATATCTCGCAGCGTGAGCCACCCGAATGCCTCCTTTCCCCTTAAGTTTTCCCTTGGTCTGGCCGATAAACCTGTTAGGATCAGGGTCGTGTACACGTTTTGTACAGGAGTGGGCTGATGTCGGAACAAGCAAACCACCGGGTGGCGCTGGGCACCATGCTGGAGGTCTCCATGGCGGCGGAGCTTTACGGACGCCTGGCCGAGGCCCTGGCAGCGGGTGTCAAGGCCATCGAGCTGGATGGCAGCGAGCTGGAGCGTGTTGACGGCGCCGGCCTGCAACTGCTGCTCGCCTTCATGCAGGAGGCGGAGCGACAGCAAGTCGACTGCAGCTGGGCAGAGTCACCCGCCATGCTGGTGGATGCGGCCCGGCTGCTTGGCATGGATAGTGCTTTGAAGCTTCAGGCCGGCCCGGCCTGACCGATTGACGATCGAGGGAGTCAGAAAAATGGCGAAAATCCTGGCGGTGGACGACTCCGCTTCCATGCGGCAGATGGTCAGCTACACGCTCAAGCAGGCCGGCCACCAGGTGGTGGATGCCGCCGATGGGCGGGACGCGCTGGCCAAGGCCAAGACCGGGCGCTTCGACGCGGTGATCACCGACGTGAACATGCCCAACATGGACGGGATCACCCTGGTGAAGGAGCTGCGTGCGCTGCCGAACTTCAAGTTCACGCCCATCCTGCTGCTCACCACCGAATCCGCGCCGGAGAAGAAGCAGCAGGGGAAAGCGGCCGGCGCCACCGGCTGGCTGGTCAAGCCCTTCGATCCGGAAAAGCTGCTGGCCACCGTCAAAAAGGTCGTCCGCTAGCGACACACCACTGCCGTTCTGACACCGGGGGGCGTCATGAGCATCGACATGGGGCAATTCCTGCAGACCTTCTTCGAGGAGAGCTTCGAGGGGCTGCAGGAGATGGAGGCCGGCCTGCTGGCGCTGGACAGCGGCGATCCCGATACCGAGACGCTGCACACTATCTTCCGCGCCGCCCACTCCATCAAGGGCGGGGCCGGCACCTTCGGCCTGCAGGCCCTGGCCGGCTTCACCCACCACATGGAGACGCTGCTGGACCGGCTCCGCGAGGGCCGGCAGGCCGTGACCCCCGAGGCGGTGAACCTGCTGCTGGAGTCGGTCGATTGCCTGCGCGGCATGCTCGAGGCTGCTCAGGACGGCGGCGAGGCGGACCCGGAGCAGGCCGTGGCCCTTGAGAAGCGGCTGGCCGCGCTGGTGGCGGAGGGCAATGACCCCTCACCGGTGCCGGATGCCCCGGAACCTGAAGGGCCGCAGGCGCTGCCCGAGTCGCACGCGGTCGACTCGCCGGCTCCCGGCGGCTGGCAGATCGGTTTTCGCCCCGAACCGCACCTGTTCATGACCGGCAACGATCCGCTGCGGCTGGTCGAGGAGCTATCTGAGCTCGGCGACGTGACCGCCGAGTGCCATATCGGGCAGTTGCCCGCCTTCGGCGACCTCGACCCGGAGCAGTGCCATCTGAGCTGGACCCTGACCCTGCAGGGCGGGGCGGATGAAGACGCGGTACGCGAGGTCTTCGAATGGGTGGAGGACGACTGCGAACTCACGATCAGTCCGCTGGCGCCCGAGGGCGCTGAGGACGAGCCGCCGGCGGCCGAAGGGTCCCCCGACGCGCCAGAGGAGAGCACCGCAGCTGCCGCCCCGGACGTTGATGACGAAGGCGACGAGGCCGCCGATGCCGCGGTGGTTTCCGAGGCGCCCGCCCCTTCGTCCGCGGGTCACGGCGATAACGGGAACCAACCCCCGGCGCCCGGTGCCGGCGGCGGCAATGGCCAGCCGCGCAAACCGGCAGCGGCCAGCTCCATCCGGGTGAACACCGACAAGATCGACGCGCTCATCGACATGGTGGGCGAGCTGGTCATCACCCAGTCCATGCTCAACCAGCTGGGCGAGGACTTCAGCGAGGACAAGCTGGAGCAGCTGCGCGACGGGCTGGGGCAGCTCGAACGCAATACCCGGGAGCTGCAGGAAAACGTCATGCGCATCCGCATGGTGCCCATCAGCTTCGCCTACGCCCGACTGCCGCGCATTGTCCACGATCTGTCCGACAAGCTCGGCAAACAGGTGGAACTGAAGCTCGAGGGTGAGCAGACCGAGCTGGACAAGACGGTCATGGAGAAGCTCATCGATCCGCTGGTCCACCTGGTGCGCAACTCGCTGGACCACGGCATTGAGCCCCCGGCGCAGCGGCGCGAGCTGGGCAAGCCGGAGACCGGCACCCTGGAGATCGAGGCCTACCACAAGGGCGGCTACATCGTCATCGAGATCAACGACGACGGCGCCGGGATCAGCCGTGACAAGCTGCTGGCCAAGGCCCGGGCCGCCGGGTTGCTGCAGGCGGGCGAGGAACTGCCCGATGAGCAGGTGCTGGACCTGATCTTCCATCCAGGGCTTTCCACCGCCGAGAAGGCCACCGACGTCTCCGGGCGCGGCGTCGGCATGGACGTGGTCAAGCGCAACATCCGGCAGCTGGGCGGCAACATCAACCTGCGCTCGCAGCCGGGCGAGGGCACGCAGCTGACCATCCACCTGCCCCTGACCCTGTCCATCCTCGACGGGCAGCTATTCCGCGTGGGCGACCAGGTCTACATCGTGCCGCTGGTCTCCATTATCGAGTCGCTGCAGATCCAGCGCGAGAAGCTCAGCCGGGTGGCCGGCAAGGCGGAGCTCTACCACTGGCGTGAGGGGCACCTGCCGGTGCTGCGCCTGCGTGAGCTCTTCAACGAGCCCGACGCCGGCGGTGAGCTGGCCAACGGCCTGATGGTGGTGGTCGAGGACGACGACCGAAGGGTGGGGCTGCACGTGGACGAGCTGCTCGGTCAGCAGCAGGTGGTCATCAAGAGCCTCGAGGCCAACTACCAGCGGGTCACCGGCTTTGCCGGCGCCACCATCCTCGGTGACGGCACCGTGGCCCTGATCCTGGATATCGCCGGGCTGGTGGATCTGGCCCAGGCACAACGTAAACCAGCCGATGCGGCGGCCATGCGCGTCGCCACCGAAGAAGCGCACGGGGAGCAGACCCAATGAGCGAGATGAGCGCAAGCCAGCAGGATGCCGCCCTGCAGGGCACCGTGGGGGAGGGCGACCAGTACCTCACCTTCACCCTGGGCGACGAGGAGTACGGCGTCGACATCCTGCGGGTGCAAGAGATCAAGGGGTGGAGTGGCGCCACGCCCATCCCCAACACGCCGGATTACGTCAAGGGCGTTATCAACATGCGCGGCACCATCGTGCCGGTCATCGACCTGCGGGAGCGGTTCGGCATGCCCAGCCGCGAGTACACCCAGTTCACCGTGGTGGTGCTGGTGCGCGTGCTCGGGCCCGGGGACAAGGAGCGCATCATGGGGCTGGTGGTGGACGCCCTCTCCGAGGTCTACGGCATCCCGGAGGACGAGCTCCGGCCGCCACCGGAGTTCGGCAGCATCATCCGTACCGACTTCATCCGCGGACTGGCGCAGGTGGACGAGAAGATGATCATCGTCCTGGATGCCGACCGGTTGCTCGCCGAAGAAGAGCTGGCCACGGAGAGCGTCTGAGCCGTGCGCGTGCTGTCCGTGCTCAATCAGAAGGGCGGTGTGGGCAAGACCACCACCAGCTCGGCGCTTTCCCACGGGCTGGCCCTGTCCGGAAACCGGGTCCTGGCCATGGACCTGGACCCGCAGGGCCACCTGGGTGCCAGCCTGGGCGCCGACAGCGACCGCCCGGGCATGGATAGCGTGCTGCTGGACGGTGCGAGTCCCGAGGACTTGATGCGACCCGCTAGGGAGGGGCTGCAGCTGCTCACCGCGGGTGCGCGTCTGATGCAGGTGGAGCAGCAGGGCGGTGGCGGCCCGGAGCGGGGCTGGCGGCTGAAGGCCGCCATCGACGGCATGAGCGATGTCGCCGACTGGGTGGTGATCGACTGCCCGCCCTCATCGGGTCTGCTGGTCATGAACGGCCTGCTGGCGGCCGATGACCTGCTGGTGCCGGTGAGCAGTGATTTTCTGGCGCTGCAGGGGCTGTCGACCCTGATGCAGACCCTGCAGCGGGTGGAGCAGCGGTTGGGCGCATGGAGTCGCAAGTGGCTGGTGCTCACCCGCTTTCACCCCCGGCGCCGGCTGCCCCGCGAGGTGCAGGACAAGCTGCTTGAGTACTTCCCGGACCAGCTGCTGCGTACCGCAATCCGGGACAACGTGGCGCTGGCCGAGGCCCCCGGTTTCGGCCAGAGCATCTTCGAATACCAACCCGACAGCAACGGTGCCGCCGATTATGCCGCGCTGGTCGAGGACTTGAAGCAGGGGAGGGGCACTGATGGCCCGCAGCAGCCGCAGCGGTTCCGGCCGCAAGAAGCTCGGCAACGATCCGCTGGCCTGGATGAAGCAGGAGGCCGCCGACGCGCAGCCCCCGCCGGAGCCAGCGGACCAACAGGAGCCGGTGCCCCCGCCGCCATCGGCCGGGGAGGACCGGCAGCCGGAACCGTCACCGGGAACCGGACACGACGACAACGATCACGCGGAATCCGAACAGGCGCAATCAGCCGAGGAGGGCAGCCCAATGGCCACCCCGAGCAACACCCGCAAAAGCAATGACCAGGTCACCGTCAGTCGCGACGAGTGGAACCGCATCTATCGCTTCAAGCTGGCCATGGACACCGCCACCACGGCGTTCATGAAGACCGGGCCGGACGGTCGCATCGAGTACCTGAACGAGCCCATGCTGGCCATGCTGCAGCAGCGGGAGGCGGAGATCGCCACCGAAAATCGCGGATTCCGGGCGGACACGCTTGAGGGCGAGCCGCTGGTCGACGTGCTGCCGCAGTTCCGGCTATATGCCCGCCAGATGGAAAGGGTGCGCGAGGATGCCCTGCAGGAGGAACTCTCCATCGGTGATGTCCACTTCCGCGTGTACGTCACCGGCGAGGACTCCGAGGAGGGTGACTTTCTGGGTAACACCCTGGAGTGGTTCGACGTCACCGATGAGCGCCGGCGGGAGGAGGCCGAACGGATCGCGCAGGCCGATCTCGATGATGTGATCGCCAAGATCCGCGAGGGCCGCCTGGACGAGCGCATCGACACCGACGAGATGGCCGAGGGCTTCATCAAGACGCTCAGCGACGACATCAACCAGGTGATGGCCGCCGTGCAGGCACCGATGCAGGAAGTGGTGCGGCTGATGCAGGGTGTGGCCGAGGGCAACCTCGATGACAAGATGGAGGGGGAGTACAAGGGTGACTTCGGCCGGCTGCAGGATGCGGTGAACGAGTCGATCACCAACCTCCGCCGGGTGGTGGCCGAGATCCGCGAGGCCACCACTAGCGTGGGCACGGCGGCCGGTGAGATCTCCGAGGGCAACCAGGACCTTTCCCAGCGCACCGAAGAGCAGGCCAGTTCCCTGGAAGAGACCGCCTCCAGCATGGAGGAGCTGACGAGCACGGTGAAGCAGAACGCGGATAACGCCCGCGAGTCCAACCAGCTGGCGACGGCTGCCCGGGAGCAGGCCGAGAAGGGGGGTGAGCTGTCCGCCAAGGTGGTTACCGCGATGTCGGATATCAAGAGTTCGAGTCGCGAGATCGCCGACATCATCACCGTGATCGACGAGATCGCCTTCCAGACCAACCTGCTGGCGCTGAACGCGGCGGTGGAGGCGGCGCGGGCCGGCGAGCACGGTCGCGGTTTCGGCGTGGTGGCCGCGGAGGTGCGCAATCTGGCCCAGCGCAGCGCCACCTCGGCGAAGGAAATCAAGGCGCTGATCAAGGACAGCGGCGAGAAGGTCGAGGAGGGCACGCGGCTGGTAGACCAGTCCAGCGAGACGCTGGAAGAGATCGTCAAGGGCGTGAAAACGGTCACCGACAAGGTGGCGGAGATCGCGGCGGCCAGCGAGGAGCAATCCTCGGGCATTGACGAGATCAACAAGGCGGTCACGCAGCTGGACGAGGTGACACAGCAGAACGCGGCCCTGGTGGAAGAGTCCGCTGCCGCGGCGGAGTCCCTGGATTCCCAGGCCCAGAGCCTGCGTGAACTGATGGCCTTCTTCGGGGGTGAGGCCGAGGCGGCCCCTGCCGCGGCGCCCGGGCCGAGCCCGAAGCGGCCTGCGGCTACGTCCCGCCCCGGTGCCCAGGCGCGCCGTCCCGCACCCTCGGCCTCGTCCCGCCGTCAGCCGGCACCGGCCGGCAACGGCGTGGATGACAGCGAGTGGGAGGAGTTTTGATGGCGTTCGCACGCGCCGGCAGGCGCCCGGGTCCTGTTCACCGGGCCGGGGGGTGAGGGGTGGCTGAACGGGAGCGGGAATTCCGCTTCACCCCCGAGGACTTCGAGTGGGTGCGGACGCAGGTCGGTCGCGAGACCGGCATCGAGCTGGGCGAGAACAAGATGGACATGGTCTATTCTCGCCTGGCCCGGCGTCTGCGCGCCCTCGAGCTGCCCGATTTCGCCAGCTACCGGGCGAAGCTGCTGAACGGCGGCGGCGAGGAGATGGGCCACTTCGTCAACGCCCTGACCACCAACCTCACCGCCTTCTTTCGCGAATCGCACCACTTCGATCACCTGGCCGGGGTGCTCAAGGCGCACCCGGGTGGACCCATCCGGATCTGGTCTGCCGGCTGTTCCACCGGCGAGGAGGCCTACTCCATCGCCATGACCGCCCGCGAGGCCCTGGGCGAGCGGGCCGCGGCCGACCGGGTGCGCATTGAGGCCACCGACCTGGACAGCAACGTGGTGGCCCACGGTGCAGCCGGCATCTATGAACAGCGGCGGGTGGCGGGCCTGTCCCGGGCGCAACTCAAACAGCACTTTCTGAAAGGCCGGGGACGGATGGCCGGCAAGGTCCGGGTGCGGCCGGAGGTCCAGCGGCTGGTCAGCTTCAGCCAGCTCAATTTGCTGCACGACTGGCCCTTCGACGAACCGTTCGACGTGGTGTTCTGCCGGAACGTGATCATCTACTTCAGCAAGGCCACGCAGCGGACCCTGTTCGAACGCCTGGTGGCCGCCGTGCAGCCCAGGGCCTGGTTGTACATCGGCCACTCCGAGACCCTTTGGAAAGTCTCCGACCGGTTCGAGAACCACGGCCGCACCATCTACCGGCTGGAGGGTTGAGGCGATGAGCAGCGCGGTAAAGCCGGCAGCGCCCCGGGAGGCCCTCCCCGGCTTCGACCACGTGAACCGCTACTGGGATCCGGTGCACGGCATATACGCGGCCAAGATCCTGCCGGGAGAGTTTTACGTCACCCGAGGCCATGAGATGGTGGTCACCACGCTCGGCTCCTGCGTGGCGGCCTGCGTGCGCGACCGGCACCTGGGCGTGGGCGGCATGAACCACTTCATGCTGCCCGTGCGCGGCGGCAACCCGGATCACTGGGAGCAGGATCCGCTGAGCCTGGCCACGCGCTACGGCAACCACGCCATGGAGCAGCTGATCAACACCATTCTGGGGCTGGGCGGGCGCCGCAGCCGACTGGAGGTGAAGCTGTTCGGCGGCGGTCGGGTGCTGGCCGGGGTCACCGACGTGGGGCAGCGCAACATCGAGTTCGCGCTTGACTACGTGATCACCGAGGGGCTGCAACTGGCCGCGCGCGATCTCGGGGGTGAATATCCGCGAAAGGTGCAGTATTTTCCGGACTCCGGCCGGGCCCGGGCCAAGAAGCTGTACCGGACCCGCAACGACACGGTGGTGCAGCGCGAGGTGCACTACCTGGAGGAGATCGACCAGTCGCCAGTCAGCGGTGAGGTCGACCTCTTTTGAGTTCTGATGACCCTGGAGAGCGCATGATACGCGTACTGGTGGTGGACGATTCGGCGCTGATCAGGCGGCTGCTCACCGAGATGCTGGAGAGCCAGCCGGACATCGAGGTGGTCGGCGCCGCCCGGGACCCCTACGACGCCCGCGAGCAGATCAAGGCGCTGGACCCGGACGTGCTCCCCCTGGACGTGGAGATGCCGCGCATGGACGGCATCACCTTCCTGCGCAATCTCATGCGCCTGCGCCCCATGCCGGTGGTGATGGTGTCCTCCCTGACCGAGTCGGGGGGCGATATCACCCTGGACGCCCTGGCCCTGGGGGCGGTGGATTTCGTCACCAAGCCCGATGCGGACGTGGCGCACTCGCTGGCCGAGTACACCGACGAGATTGCCGACAAGGTGCGGGCCGCCAGCCGGGCCCGTGTGCAGAAGATGACCGACCAGCCGCGCCGCCCGGGGCGGCAACTGGCCAGCGCCCGCAGCGGCGGGTTCCGTACCACGGACCGGCTGATTGCCATCGGCGCATCCACCGGCGGCACCGAGGCCATCCGCGATGTGCTGGAGCAGATGCCCCCCGACTGCCCCGGCATCGTCATCGCCCAGCATATCCCCGGCGGGTTCAGCGCCGCCTTCGCCCGGCGGATGGACGAGAACACCGCGTTGACCGTGTTCGAGGCGCGGGACGGGCAGCGTATCCTGCCCGGGCACGCCTACATCGCCCCCGGCGGCTACCACCTGAAAGTAGAGCGCGACGGGGCCCGCTACATCTGTCGCCTGTCCAGTGGCGCCCTGGTCAACCGCCATCGCCCGTCGGTGGACGTGCTGTTCCGGAGCGTGGCGGAGCAGGCCGGCAAGAGCACCGCCGCTGCCCTGCTCACCGGCATGGGCAAGGATGGGGCCGAGGGGCTGCTGGCCCTGCGGGAGGCCGGCGCCTGGACGGTGGCGCAGGATGAGGACAGCAGCGTGGTCTGGGGCATGCCCGGAGAGGCGGCGCGCATCGGTGCGGCCTGCGATGTGCTGCCGCTGGACCGGATCGCCGAGCGGCTGCTCACGGCTGCGCGGGGCAAGACCAGGGAGGAAAGCGCATGACTGACGCAAAAGCAGGTTCGGACACCGCACGGCCGGGGACCGGCGGCGGGCTGTGGCGCTACGGTGTGCCGGGAGTGGTGACCGCGGCCGCCGCCGGCGGGGCCTTCGTCTGGCCGGTGGCGGCCGTTCCGGCAGTGCTGGTCACCGCGGTGGCGTGGCTTCTCGGTGCCCGGCTGGCCGACGGCGGACAGGCGGAGGCCGAGGGCGAGTCGCTGGAAGAGCTGGAGCGGGAGCTGCGCGGTCTGCTGCACGATATCGATGACAGCCTGCAGGCGGAGTTCCGCACCGTGCTCGACGACCTGGGTCAAATCCGCGGCCTGGTCTCCGATGCTGTCGGCCAGCTCAACGACAGCTTTCACGGGATGCAAGCGGGCACCCGCGAGCAGGAGGAGCTGGCCAACAACGTCATCACCCAGACCGGGGGTGACAGTAACCTGGATCAGTTCGGTATCCGGAGCTTCGTGCAGGAGACCGAGGGCATTCTCAACAACTACGTGGATCTGGTGGTCTCCATGAGCCGCAACAGCGTGGAGACCGTCCACGCCATGGACGATATCGCCACGCAGATGGACGGTATCAGCCAGTTGCTGGTCAACATGAAGGGCATTGCCGAGCAGACCGACCTGTTGGCGTTGAATGCCAGCATCGAGGCGGCCCGCGCCGGTGATTCCGGGCGTGGCTTCTCCGTGGTGGCGGAGGAGGTCCGGAATCTCTCTGTTCAGGCCGGGGAATTTAATGAGAAGATCGGCGGCGAAGTGGGGCGGGTACGGACCAGCGTCGACAAGGCCCGCAAGGCGGTCGGTGACATGGCCTCACAGGATTTGAACGAGACCCTGCAGGCGAAGGACCACATCACCGACATGATGACCCGGCTGCGCCAGTTGGATGATGAAGTCGAGCAGGCCGCGGGGCGGATACAGCAGGTGGCGGAGTCCATCGATGGCCACGTCGGCGCCGCGGTGCGCTCACTGCAGTTCGAGGATATCGTCACCCAGTTGGTGGACAGCTCGCGCAGCGGCGTGGAGGGGCTGGACCGCTACCTCAGCGGCCTGGGGCACGTGCTCAGTGAGACCGCCGACCAGGCGGAGCATGGTGCGGACTACGTGGCGCGTCTGGCCGAGGCCCGGCGCCGTCTGGCGGAGCAGCGGGATGCCCGGGAAAGCCGCCGTGCCGAGGCGCGCCACGTGGCGCAGCGCAACATGGACGAGGGGGACGTGGAGCTTTTCTGAGTACACGGCCTAGCGAGTTTTAACGCCCTTTAACAAACCGGGGAGAGCCCATGTCAGTCAAAGATTACACCGCCCGCAACGGCAAGGAATTGGTGCTGGAGATCAAGGGCCAGTTCGACTTTTCGCTCCACAAGCCCTTTCGCCAGGCCTACCGTGGCCACAGCGGGGTGGAGGTGTACCGGGTGGATCTTGCCCAGGCGGAGTACATGGACAGCTCGGCGCTGGGCATGCTGCTGCTGCTGCGCGAGCACGCCTCCGGCCAGGGTGCCAAAGTGGTGCTGTGCAACTGCCAGGAAGAGGTGGAGAAGATCCTGCGCATCGCCAACTTCCAGAAGCTCTTTCAGATTGAGCGCAACGGGGTTGAGGCCCGCGGGGATTCCTAAATGAGTGCCGCGGACTCGCCAGGGCTGACCGATACCGACCCGACGGACAGGGAGCGGGTGCCGGAGCCGGACGAGCTGACCGTGCTGGTGGTGGACGACGAGCCGGTCAACGTACTGCTGTTGGAGATGATCCTGAAGGCCCGCGGCTTCAATGTGGCCATGGCCGAGGACGGCGCCAAAGCGGTGGACCGGGTGCGTGACGGGCACTGCGACCTGGTGCTGATGGACGTGATGATGCCGGGCATGGACGGCTACGATGCCACCCGGCATATCAAGCGCATCGAGGCCGAGACCGGGCGGTTCATCCCGGTATTGTTCGTTACCGCCCTCACCGACGAGAAGCGGCTGGCCGAGTGTGTGGCCTGTGGCGGGGATGACTTCCTCACCAAGCCGATCAGCCGGGTCCAGCTCAACGCCAAGATCGACTCCTGGCTGCGCACCCAGGCCATGCACCGGACGTTGCAGGGCCAGCACGATGAGCTGGAGCGGCACCAGCAGCGCCTGGACATGGAGCAGCAACTGGCGCGCCGTATCGTGGGCAAGGCCGTGGCGTCGCCGGTGCTGGAAACCCCGGGGCTGCGCTACCGCTACCGTCCGGCCGAGATCCTCAGCGGTGACATCCTGCTGGCCGGTTGCACCCCGGGTGGGCGGTTGATGCTCATGCTGGGCGATTTCACCGGGCACGGCATTGCGGCGGCCATCGGTGTCATTCCCCTGTCGAACATCTTCCGCAGCATGACCCGTAAAGGCTTCTCCCCGGCGGAAGTGCTGCGCGAGGCCGATGCCCGCATGTGCGAGGCCCTGCCGGCGGAGATGTTCCTGGCGGCGATCACCCTGGAGCTGGATCCGGTGAGTCGTACCCTCACCGTGTGGAACAGCGCCATGCCGCCCCTGCTGGTCATTGGCCGGGATGGCACGGTCCGCCACCGCATCGGCTCCAGCCAGCTGCCCCTGGGCGTGGACGGCGCCCACTCACCGGGCCGGGAGCTGCCCGCCATGCTGGAGTTGCAGGCTGGCGACCGGCTGTTCCTGTGCAGCGACGGCGTGGTGGAGGCCGGAGGCCGGCAACCATTCGGCCAGCAGCAGGTGGAGCAGGTGTTGACCGAATCGGCACCGGACCAAGGGGTGGAGCGGCTCGAGCAGGCGCTGGTCGCGCACCTGGGGCACGACCTGCCCGGCGCGGATGACATCACCTTTGTCGAGTTGGACTGCGGTCGCTTGTTGAGTGAGCTGGCCGGCTGCCGCGAGGCCGATGGCCTGGCGGCAGAGACAGGCCCTGATGTGCGCCAGGGGAATGGGGCTGTGAGATCCGGCTGGGCGCGGCGCTGTTGCGCCGGATCAACCCGCTGCCCCTGTTGCTCGGTGCGGTGGAGCGATTGCACGGTCCGGTGCAGCAACGGCAGAGCGTCTACATGGTGCTGGCCGAACTCTATGCCAACGCCCTGGAGCACGGGCTGTTGGGGCTGGACTCCGGCATCAAGAAGACCGAAGACGGCTTCGTCGCGTACTACGAGATGCGCGAGAGCCGTCTCGCGGATCTGGCCGAGGGCGAGATCACCTTCCGGTTGCGTAACGAGGGCGAGCGCCTGGTGATCCGCGTCGAGGATGACGGCCCGGGGTTTGATTATCAGGGCCTGCAGGCGTGGTTGGCGGAAAACCAAATGCAGGCGGACGCATCGGATGGCGATGACCCGGAGGCGGAGGCGTTGGTGACGCCGGCCGGGAGAGGCCTGATGCTGGTCAGTGCCCTGTGTGAGCGCCTGGAGTGGCAGGGGCGGGGGAACTGCGTGGAGGCGGTGTTCCGCTGGTGAGCGGGGCTCTTTCCCGAGTCTTCCGGTAGGCGAACCGCCCCCGGCCCGCGCAGAGCGGCCTGCCGGGGGCGCGTTTACCCGATGGGGCGGCGGGGCCGCCCGGGCAGCTTACTGCTGCTGTTCGGGCTGGCCGTTCTCGACCTCTTCGCTGGTGGCGTCGCGGATGTCCACCACCTTCACATCGAAGTTCAGGGTGACGCCGGCCAGCGGATGGTTGGCATCCACTTTCACGGTCTCGTCGCCCACTTCGCGCACGGTGATCAGCTGCGCGCCGTTGGGAGTCTGGGCCTGGAACTGCATGCCGGGCTCGACCTTGTCCACCGAATCGAACATCTGCTTGGGGACATCCTGGATCAGGTTGTCGTCGCGCTCGCCGTAGGCATTGGAGGGCTCGATGGTTACTTCCACCGATGCGCCGTTGTCCTGGCCTTCCAGCGCCTGTTCCAGGCCCGGGATGATGTTGCCCGCGCCGTGGAGGTAAGCCAGCGGCCCGCGACCCTCGGAGGAGTCCAGCAACGTGCCTTCGGTGTCTTTCAGGGTGTAGTCGATGGACACGACCCGGTCTTTGGCAACCTGCATGGTGTTACACCTGATTTTTCGAGAATGAACCGTTCAGTATACGCGGCGATTTTCTCCAGTTAAACCGGCAGCGTATACAGTCGGGGCGTGCCGTGCGACAGGACACGGCAGGCGGCGACAACCTGTGGCAAGATGACCGGCATTGTTGCCTGGCAGATGACCCTGACCACCTATGATCGCCATTCCTGACGAGACACGGCTGGCCTCGTTGGCGCCGCTTAACGAACTGAGTGAGACGCGCCTGGCCCGGCTGAGCCAGAAGGCGGAGTTGTCCCGGGTGAACCGCGGGGACACCCTGCAGGCGCCCAACGAGGACCGGAGTCTCGTCTACCTGCTCCACGGGCAGTTCACGCTGGTCTCCAAGGGGGGTGGCGCCGATAGGATCACCGCGGACTCGGAGGCGGCGCGTGAGCCGCTCTTCGACGGGCGGCCCCATCAGACCGTGGCGCGGGCGGACGTGGACAGTGTCATCATGCGCCTCCCCCGGCCGCTGTTTGATGTGCTCGCCGACGAGGAGCGGAGCGCCGGATACGATGTCCACGAGGTGCAGGTGGATGAATCGGGCATGCGCCTGTTTCAGCGCATCCTGCATCACTTGCATGCGGGTACGTTGGACCTGCCGGTGATGCCGGAGATCACGCTGCGCCTGAAGGGGTTGTCGGAGGAGGAGGCGGATCTCACCGCGCTCGGCCGCATCGTGCAGCTCGAGCCCTCCGTGGCCGCGCGGGTGGTCCAGGCCTCCAACAGCCCGGTCTACCGGCGCAGCGGGGGACGGGTGACTACCCTGCGCGAAGCCGTGGCCATGCTCGGTTTCATCACGGTGAAGAAACTGGCGCTGGCCATGACCTTGTCGGCGCCCTTCGAAAGCCAGTCCCCCTCGGCGCGGCGTCTGCTCAAGCAGAACTGGCGCACCAGTGTGGCGGTGTCCGTGACGGCGGCCGTCATTGCACAACGCTCTGCGGCCGGACTCGACATGGACCGCTGCCTGCTCGCGGGCCTGACCCACGATATCGGCGCCGTGCCCATCGTGACGTTCGCCGAGAAGGCCGGCATATCGGACAGCACGGAGCTGTCGGAAGTGGTCCAGGGGCTGAGTGGCCTGGTGGGGCGCGAGGTGCTGGAGGCGTGGGATTTTGACGAGGACCTGGTCGAGGTGCCGGAGGCGAGCACCGACTTCATGCGCCAGCACGATGGTCCGGCTGATCTGGCTGATGCGGTGGTCGTGGCCCGGCTGTTCTGCGCCGCCAACGGCGGTGATGACACGGCGCTGGAGACCTTGCACACCACCCCGGCACTAAGCCGCCTGCAGTTGCCGGGCGAGGGGCCGGAGGCCGACGTGGAGGTACTCAACGCCGCCCGTGCCGAGTTGGCGGAGCTGGAGAAAGCGCTGATCGGGGAGGTGGACTGAGTGGTGGCACGGTCTGCCCGTTGACATCCTCCTCGCCCTGAAGGACGAGGATTCCTACCGCGCCGGTGCCGGCATCAAGCCGGCGCCGGTCGCCTCGGTGGGTTCCTG